>Ga0307513_10000020_pt1 | contig 228745 bp, 197 predicted proteins | sample 15_EM_MG_FD_202174 | JGI IMG/M metagenome (GOLD analysis project Ga0307513, IMG submission 202174) | Populus trichocarpa ectomycorrhiza microbial communities from riparian zone in the Pacific Northwest, United States - 15_EM | ecosystem: Host-associated > Plants > Roots > Unclassified...
CCGCAGCGCTGGATGAGCCGATCAGCAAGCGTGGATTTGCCGTGATCAATGTGCGCAATGATCGAAAAATTTCTGATGTGATTCATCAACGAGAACGCCTAAGTACTTGAAAGTATTGCGAAGAGATTGGACTCAATTCGCAAGGGACCATAAAAAAGGGCGCGTCGAGTAGCGACGCGCCCTGAACCAACAATCTATGGCAACTGCGATAGTTGGAACTTCATTGTAGGCAAAAAGCCAGAGCCGAACAGTCCCAAAATGGCCATATTTTTGTCGTTGCAGCCTAGCAACATGAAACTTATACACAACTTATTCACAATTTTATACTGGATGACTCTGGACAACTTGTGGGTGATCTGTGGATCAATGGGTATTACCCAATATTAAGATCGAAAGCGGGACTTTGTGCTTCCCGATATATCCAAAAGACGCAGCACCGAGCCTCAATTCTACCGAAAATCGTTATTGGGTCGTTTTGTTGTGAGCGAGCACTAACAATTTGAGCGGGCTAGCCGCCTCGAAATATATTTTTGCGCGGATACAAAATCAGACCCAATTTGCCAAAACCCCCAAATCCCAGCAGGGTATGGGGGGCATTGATAGGGGAGTCTTTCGGGGGCTGGCTGGAACTGCCTGCACCCTCACCCTCGCGGCTGCCTTGGTGCCCACCGTGCCCACAAGAGCATGGGAGGGCAACAAACATCCTTCAGCGCGACGGACGAATCAATGCGTATTGAGCCCATTCGCCGCGGCGAAACAGGACATTGATGGGTTTGGACTTGTCGATTTTTGCCAGCGCAGCCTCGAATTCCTTGACGCTGGTGATTTCAGAGTTGGCGATCGCGACAATCACGTCACCTTCCTTCAAGCCGGCGCGGGCGGCTGCGGCATCAGCCGCGTCCACCTTGACGCCGCCCTTGATCTTGAGCTCTTTCTTTTGTGCATCGGGCACTTCGCTCACGACGAGACCAAGCGCCTGGGCAGGACCGGCGACCGGCGGTTTGGGCTCGGGACCAGAGGCCTTGCGGGCCGGTTTTTCCGGTTCGACTTCGCCGATGGTGACCGTCAGGTCCTTGCTGGCGCCGCGCCTGAACACCGTTACCACGGCCTTGGTGCCGGGCTTCACATTGCCCACCATGCGCGGCAGGTCGCTGGACTTCTCGATCGGCTTGCCGTCAAACTTGATGATGATGTCACCGGCTTCTATGCCGGCTTTCTCTGCAGGTGCACCGCTTTCAACGCCCCTGACCAGCGCGCCTTGCGCCTTACCCAGGCCGATGGATTCGGCCACCTCTTTGGTGACCTGGTCGATCTGCACGCCAATACGGCCCCGCGTCACCTTGCCGGTGCTGCGCAGCTGGTCGGACACGCGCGCGGCCTCGTCGATGGGGATGGAAAAGGAAATGCCCTGAAAGCCTCCGGAGCGGGAGTAGATCTGGCTGTTGATGCCCACGACCTCGCCACGCATGTTGATGAGAGGCCCACCCGAATTACCCGGATTGATGGCCACGTCGGTCTGGATGAAAGGCAGGTAGTCGCCGGTATCGCGCTGCTTGGCGCTCACGATGCCCGCGGTCACGGTGTTTTCAAGCCCGAAGGGCGAACCGATGGCCATCACCCATTCGCCCACCTTCAGGCGGTTGATGTCGCCGATCTTGACGGCCGGCAGGCCGGTGGCCTCGATCTTGACCACGGCCACGTCGCTTCGCTTGTCGGCGCCGATGATCTTGGCTTTGAATTCGCGCTTGTCGGTCAAGGTCACGATGACTTCGTCTGCGCCTTCGACCACATGGGCATTGGTCATGACAAAACCATCTGCCGTCAGGATAAAACCAGACCCCACACCGCGAGGCTGGTCTTCGTCAGGTTGCGGTGTGCGATCAGGCCTTGGTGCGCGGGGCATGTTAGGCGGAACGGGTATTCCAAAGCGCCGGAAAAACTCCAGCATCTGCTCATCAGCGCCGCCGGAAGCCGATGCCTTGACTTTCTCCAGCGTGCGGATGTTCACCACCGACGGCCCCACCTGCTCAACCAGGTCGGTGAAATCCGGCAGGGTGCGGTTCTGCGCCGATGCCGGCGCCACCGGCACCAGCGTGGAGACGGCGGTGGCGGCAATCAGCCCCGCAGTCATGCAGGAGCGCAGCAGTTTCCAGTTCAATTCAAGCATCGTCAACCTCGTCATAAAAATGTGGTCATCAGGCAACCCGTCTGGCCCGCAGGCCTGGCCGCGCAAGCCTGCCGCCCTTCGCCGCAGGCCTACTCTGAGTCCGTATTATTTCTTTCGCTCCAGGCCATTGGCAAAGAGCTTCAAGGTCGCCATCGGGACTTCGCCCATGACGGTGACCCAGTACGCATCCAGCTGCCGGGTAATGGTCTGCGTAGCCCCCATCGACAGGCTGGACTCCTTGTCATGGCGCTGGCGGTCAAAAGGCTCCACAAAGATGGACACCGATGCCAAGCCGTCAGAGAAAATCCATTGCAGGGGTTCCTCGCCGGCCGCAGGGCCAGCCGAACTTGCGGCGACCACCGGACGTTTGTAGCAGCTCATGGGTTTGAACCCGGCCACCGGAGCCTTCAGCATCCAGCCTTCAGCGCTTGCCGTGGTCTTCACCAAGACAGGTTTTTCAACGCGGTAACCCTCAACCTTGCCCATCATGTGAAGGAGCTTGTCCATTTTGACGGGTGCATCGAGCTGCAGCTCGGAAAACGCCGCCTGCTCGAGCACCTTGCCGTCGGTGTCCAGCGTTTGAAGCTTCACGACAAGCCCCTTTTTCTGCTCCGTCCAGACGCGATAGCCAAAACGCATCTGGTCCTTGGGAAGCAGCACCACAATGTCGGCCTCGACGCCGGCCACACGCTCGACGCCTTCTTGCCGGACTTTGTAGTAATCGGCAATGCGGCTGTCGGTGGATTGCAGCAATTGCGGGAACATGCCCAGCGATTCGCGCTTCTCACTGCGGACCACCTTGTGATCGGGCATGAAGGTGACCACCTGGTCGTTGTGCCGGAAGATCGAGCGTGGAGCGCCTGTGAGCGTCTCAACGCGCTCCATCTGTTGATCGCCTTCACAGACATGCCATATCTTGGCGCTGGACATGGCGCCGCCTGACGAGACGACAAAAGTACCGATATAGGAGCGCTTCCTGGAGGCCTCGTGCATGCGCATCAACCAGTCGTTGATGCTCCGGGACTCTGCCGGCGTGGCTGCCACAGCAGGAGGCGATGACTGTGCCGCTACGTAATTCATAGCAGGTAGTGCACACCCCGCAAGGGCCAGAAGGCGAAAAAGCTTGAAATTCATGATGCTGCGAAACGCTTGCCGCGCCTCTGTTCCCATTCAGCGCCCGGCATTGCGCGGTGTCTCAAATGTGGCATTTCGCAAGAACCCGGAGGGCTCCTGCAAGGCCGAGGTGCCACCCAGTTGTTTGTGCGCTGCCAGCAGCTCTTCAAGCCGCGCGTCGCGCACCACGGGGCCTTGCGGCGAGGCGACCACCACCTGCTGGGAAACCGGCGCCTGAGCAAGTTGCGGAGCCACAGCGGGTGACAGCAGGCCGGCGGCATTCCACGCAATAGCGGATACAGCCGCCAGCGAGGCAATCCCTGCCACCAGCTTCCACCGGAAATCGCCGTCATTGGCCGCCATGCCATGACGATGGGACACGTCTGCAACAGGAATATGAACAATGTCGGCAACGGGGCGGGCGAGCTTGCCCTGGGAATTGGGGCCCGCACCGGTCAGAGGCTCCGCGGCAAGACGCTGCTTCAGACGTGCAAGAAATGCCATGTCCGCACCCAGGGTGGATGACGCAGGAGAACGCAGCGCATCGCCGATCAGGTGGTAAGTGTCCCAGCTGGCGATGGCCGAGTCATCCTGCCCGCAGGCGTGGAGCGCGACCGCAAAGTCTTCTCCGCCTAATTGGCCATCAGCCAGGGCAGATAGGAGTTCGCTGGTTTGCATGGACGGTTTCATGATGTTCGTGGGCAGCAAGGCTGCTGTTTAGGGAGGCTGAAAATACGGGGTCGGACTCGCGGGTTCATGAATGGCTCCTGGGCTTCTGGGATGCCGCTTACCAGCGCTTGCCGCTCTGGTTTTCCAGCAAGGGCTTGACCTTCTGGGAGATCGCTTCACGCGCCCTGAAAATCCGGGACCGCACGGTGCCTATGGGGCAATCCATGGCTTCCGAAATCTCTTCATAGCTCAGCCCTTCTATTTCACGCAGGGTAATGGCCTGACGAAGCTCCTCCGGCAAGGCCTCCATGGCTGCGTTGATAATCTCGGCGATTTCCTTGCTGGCCAACACAGCTTCCGGCGTTTCCGAGCTTGTTAGTTCGTTTTCCAGGGGGGAAGTTTCATCGTTTTCGTCGCTTTGGCCGGATTTGAAGGCGTTTTCGGAGACCGTCGGGTCCCGTTTGAGGTCCATCAGGGCTTTTTTTGCGGTATTTACCGCAATCCTGTACAGCCAGGTGTAGAACTGGGCCTCGCCCCTGAACTGCGCAAGCGCCCTGTAGGCCCGGATAAATGTCTCCTGGGCGATGTCCTCTACCAGGTCCACGTCGCGGACCATGCGTCCTATCAAGCGCTGTATACGCCGCTGGTATTTGACAACCAGCAATTCATACGCTTTTTGGTCGCCCGCAACCGTACGCTCGACCAGCATGGCATCGCTGTCGGTCGCTTTTTCCGCTGACAAGGGTGGCAGATCGACACTCATGGATTTTTTTGTGCAGCCGCATCTACAGACTGCACGGCCCCCGATACTGCCACAGCCGGCAGTGGCTCCTGATGCAACATGTCATGACGCCACGGCGGAGAAGGCAATTTGCGCGGTGAGTAAACCGCCCGGCGCAAATCCAGCCAACGCTCCGGCATGGCGCGCCGCTCGACCCAGAGCCACAGGCAGGCGTGGTCGGGGTTCTCGAGTCGAAGCAGCAGCAAGTGCTGAAAATCACCGAGCACGCAGAGCTTGTACTCCACGGTGCCAGCCTGATAACCCGGGCTTTTCCAGCACCAGACCTCGCCGTCCCAAGCCAGACGGCCCACTGGAGTGCGGTGCCAGGCAATGCCCGCTGCAATACCCGCCCCCAATACGGAGCACCCTACCAATGCGAGACGCCAATCCAGTTGTGCGCTCCCCTGGAAATGCCAAAACAAAACCGCAAAAAGGCCGAGAAACCATACCCCCAGCAGCAGTGCACCCAGAAAACGCGAACGCCCCAGCGGATAAACAACCGGCGGGGCGTTGTGCAAGGTCAAGGCAGTCTGCGGCTTGAACAGATAGATGTGGGAGCAGGAAATCAGGCGCGCTTGAACACCAGCGTACCGTTGGTGCCGCCGAATCCGAAGTTGTTTTTGACCGCAACGTCGAGCTTCGCATCACGCGCGGTATTAGCGCAGTAATCCAGATCGCACTCGGGATCCTGATTGAAGATGTTGATGGTGGGAGGAATTTTCTGGTGATGCAGCGCAAGCACGGTAAATACCGATTCAATGCCACCAGCCCCGCCCAGCAAATGGCCGGTCATGGATTTGGTGGAACCCACCACCAGCTTTTTGGCGTGATCGCCAAATGCCGCCTTGATGGCGTTCGTTTCGTTCAAGTCACCCAGCGGCGTGGAGGTGCCGTGCGCATTAAGGTACTGAACTTCATCAGGATTGACGCCTGCATTCTTGAGCGCCATGGCCATTGACCGGCGTGGGCCATCGACGTCAGGTGCAGTCATGTGGTACGCGTCGGCGCTCATGCCAAAGCCCGTCAACTCGGCGTAGATTTTTGCTCCGCGCGCCTTGGCGTGCTCATACTCTTCCAGCACCAGCACACCACCGCCCTCGCCCAACACAAAACCATCACGGTCCTTGTCCCATGGGCGAGATGCTGTTTTCGGGTCGTCGTTGCGGGTAGAAAGCGCTCGGGCTGCGGCGAAACCGCCAATACCCAAAGGAGAAACACACGATTCCGCGCCACCGGCGACCATGACATCGCAGTCGCCGTATTCAATCATGCGCGCCGACAGGCCGATTGCATGAAGCCCGGTCGTGCATGCCGTCACGACGGCGATGTTGGGCCCTTTGAAACCGAACTTGATGGAAACGTGTCCGGAAATCATGTTAATGATCGAGGCAGGCACGAAGAACGGAGAAACCCGGCGCGGGCCGCGGTTTACCAGTTCTGAGTGCATTTGCTCAATCATCGGCAAGCCACCAATTCCCGAACCGATATTGCAGCCAATGCGCGTGGCCATCTCGTCATCCAGCGCTTCACCGGTAGGCAGGCCACTGTCGGCAATCGCCTGACAGGCAGCCGCCAGCCCCAGGTGGATAAACCGGTCCATGTGCCGTGCTTCTTTTTCGGGGATGTAATCCGCGATATTGAAGCCTTTGACCTCGCCGGCAAACTTGCAGGCAAAGTTGGCGGGATCAAATTGCGTGATCAGATCGATGCCGGGCACACCGGCAACCAGGTTGGCCCAGGACTCGGCCACGGTATTACCTACCGGGCTGACGCAACCCAGACCTGTCACGACGACACGACGACGGCTCATTCAGAAATCCTGAGAAGAAACCTGAAAAGCCCTGTTCGGGTTTTCAGGTTTGATGACGGCAGAGGCAGGTAAAACCTGGCCTCAGGCCTTTTGATGGGTGTTTGCGTAGTCAATCGCGTTCTGGACGGTGGTGATCTTCTCGGCGTCTTCGTCCGGAATCTCGATGCCAAACTCGTCTTCCAGAGCCATAACCAGTTCTACGGTGTCAAGCGAGTCAGCGCCCAAATCGGCCACAAAAGCCTTTTCATTGGTAACTTGACCTTCTTCCACGCCAAGTTGCTCGGCAATGATTTTCTTAACACGTGCTTCGATATCGCTCATAGTTCCCTCTGAGGGTTGTAAATTAATCCGTGATTTTACCGCGTTAGAGTCGTTTCCCTAAGCACCGCGCCGGACGGATAAAAACCGGCTTCGATTTCTGGTGTTTTACCACTGTCAACCTGCAGTTTCATGAAACCGCAAGCTTACCGTCCCACGGGTTACATATACATGCCGCCGTTGACGTGAATCTCCTGGCCGGTGATGTAGGCCGCCTGAGGGCTGGCCACAAAAGCCACGGCATGTGCGATGTCTTGCGGTTTGCCGAGGTGGCCCAGCGGAATCTGCCCCAAAAGCGCTTTTTGCTGCTCTTCGGGCAACCCGGCCGTCATGTCGGTTTCAATAAAGCCCGGCGCCACACAATTGACCGTGATGTTGCGCGAACCCAGCTCCCGGGCCAGCGCACGCGTCATGCCGGCAACGCCAGCCTTGGCGGCGGCGTAATTGGACTGTCCCGCATTGCCCGACGCGCCAACCACCGAGGTGATGCTGATGATGCGGCCATAGCGCTGCTTCATCATGGTGCGCATCACCGCCCGGCTCATGCGAAACACGGCCTTCAGATTGGTATCGAGGACGGCATCCCAGTCATCGTCCTTCAGGCGCATGGCCAGCATGTCGCGCGTGATGCCCGCGTTGTTCACCAGCACCTGCAGGCCACCGTGCTCTTTCACAATGCCATCAATCAGGGCCTCAGCCGCGGCCATGTCATTCACATTCAGGTTTTTACCCGAGCACCCCGGAAACGCCGCAAGGGCCTGGCCGATCTTTGCCGCACCTTCGTCGCTGGTGGCTGTACCGATGACCTTCAGCCCCTTGTGGGCGAGCTCAAGCGCAATGGCGGCACCTATGCCGCGCGATGCGCCGGTGACCAATGCAACTTGTCCTTCAAACTTTACTTCGCTCATGCCAGCAACTCCTTCACTTCGGCCAATGATGCCGGATCAAACAAGGGAACACCCGTCAGTTCGGGGTCGATTCTTTTGGCCATGCCGGCCAGCACCTTACCCGGGCCGCATTCGACCAGCGTCGTGAGGCCGCGCGCCTTGATGGCCTGCACACACTCCACCCAGCGCACGGGACCGAAAGCCTGCCCATACAGTGCCGCGCGGATGCGGTCAGCATCGGTCTCGACGGCCACCTCAATATTGTTGATGACTGGAATTTTCGGCGCCGCGAAATCGACGGCGGCCAGCTTCTCGCGCAACTTCTCGGCGGCGGGCTTCATCAGGCTGGAATGGAAGGGAGCCGAGACCGGCAAAGGCAAGGCGCGCTTGGCGCCATTGGCTTTTAACACTTCGCAGGCCTTCTCGACCGCCGCCTTGCTGCCCGCAATGACAGTTTGCATGGGGTCATTGAAATTGACGGCCTCCACCACTTCGGAGGTATTTGGCCCGAAGCTGCGCGCAGCCTCAGCACAGCCTTCAATCACCCTGGCGGCTTCCATGCCCAGGATCGCTGCCATTGCACCTACGCCGACAGGCACGGCGTCCTGCATGGCCTGCGCCCGAAAACGCACCAGCGGAGCGGCCTGCGCCAGGCTGAGCACGCCTGAAGCGACCAGCGCCGAATACTCACCCAAGGAGTGTCCTGCCATGGCAGCGGGTGCAGCACCCGTCTCCGCCATCCACGCACGATAGGCGGCGATGCCGGCAACCAGCATCACGGGCTGCGTGTTTGTGGTCAAGGCCAGCGCTTCTTTAGGGCCTTCTTTGATCAATTGGCCGACATCCTGCCCCAATGCATCCGAGGCCTCTGCCAACGTTTGTGCAACCACAGGGTGGTCGCCCCAAGCGTCCAGCATGCCGACCGACTGCGAGCCCTGGCCGGGAAAAACAAAAGCGAAAGATTTCACACGATTACTCCATTGATCAAGCTATTCGGGTGCCGAAGAAGCCCCGTCATTTCAAATGACAGCTATTTTAAGAACATGAACCGGGACTCTTCTTGCAGCGCAGGCCTGCGAGTCAAGGCAACGAACGGACGGCTCCGCTGCGCGCTACCGTGAATCGCGCCAGCAGTTGCTTGCCCGCCATCTTGAAACATTGAAAAATTGCGCCTCCAGCGAGCCAAGGATCGATGAGATAGTCCCAGAGATTGGTGCTTTCGAGAATACCCGCAGCCCACGCCAGCAGCCCAATGGCAATCAGCATCGGCAGCAGTCGCAAACCCCTGCCCCAGCACACCAGCGACAACATGAAAAGCGCGCCCCACATGCCATCTGAACCCCAACCCAACCGGTAAGAATCCCAGTTGCCCCAGCCCAGGGCAAACGGATACAGCAGCAAGGCGCCTGCGGTAAAAGCCAGATTCATCGAGTTTCGTTCGCGATCACTCACGAGGCGAACGCCAGACAGACGCTGCAACATGCCCATGCACGCGATGATTGCCAGGGAAATGCTCAGGTCAGAGCTAATGCCCCGTACATAGGCCACAAGTGGCAAGTGCGCTGTCCCGACTGGACACCACATCAGCACAAAAAATATCGCGGTCGCCCATTTGGCCCACGGCGTCACGCCGTGCCGCCAGCTCAGCACGCGCAAGAGTCCGGCGCACAGCACCAGATCAATGCACAGCAATGCCATCAGGTCGTTAAGGGGTGGCAACACGGCTCGTTACCGCTGGCGCGGCCTGAAAGGGTTGAAGGGGGTCAAGCCGGACATGCTTGATCCGCGTACGGTGCCAGGTGTAGACGAGATGGAGGTAGCCATCGCGGCTTTGCAGCAGGTACGGATAAGAAAACTCCTGGGAACAACTCTGCTCACCACACAGCTGGCGCCGGGCGCTGGCTACGTAAGCGCGAGCCTGATCTTCGCTGGCGCCGCGGGCCTTGAGTTCCTGTGTCAGCAAGCGCTCGTAGTCTTGAACAGACGTGCGCGCCTGCGGGGTCGCGGAAGACTCCACGATCCATGGCGTTACGCTATCAAAAGAAGCGCCAGGACCGGATTGAAGCAAGGCCAGCACTTCGCGGTTTCGCGGTGCCGGATTCAAGGCCAGCCATCTCGCCCCGGCTTGTGTCACAACGCCAGCCAGCGCGGAATCGGGATTCGGCCAAGTGCTGGCACGAGTGGAAGACCATGTCTTGCCGGCATCGGTCGTCTGCGAAGCCATCAGCGCCGTGGCAGTACCAGAACGCATATAGACATCAGCGGTCTCAGACCCGGTAACCAGCACCACCGGCTGCAGACTGGTCTGACTGCCGGGAATGCGTATCTTGTCGACCACCTGCCCCTGGGCATTGATCCGCACCATCTCCCCGAATTTCGTGATGAACTCGTGATAGACCGGCAGGCCAATCTGCCCATCCTGAAAACTTACCGGAGCCCCTTTGACCAAAGTGCTGATATTAAGGAACGGTGACGTCACCAGCCGGTGCGGCGCGCTCCAGGTGGCTCCCTCGTCAACCGATCGCGCCCAAGTGATAGAGCTTCCGGCCCATCCTCCCAGCGATACGTTGACCATCCAGATGCAGAGAGAGCCGTCCGGCGCGCGCGCGATGACCGGGTTGCCGAGCTTCTTGATGTAGCGCCAAAGCCCTTGCTGCAATTGTTGCCGGTCAAACAGCGTGCTTTCAGCGCCCCAGCGCAAACTGACGGGATCCATGACGGAGGTCTGTATGGTGACGTCCCTGGCGCCTTCGCGCGAACCGGAAAACCAGACAGCCCGCAAGCGGCCATCGCTCAACTCTACGAGAGAAGCCGCATGCACGGCTTGCCCGGGGGAAGAAGAGACAAACTGCGCGTCGAACCGGAAACGGCCATCCGGTGAAAGTTGTTGCGATGGCAGGCTCACGCGTGGTTGAAGCTTGAGAGCTTCAGTCGAAGCGCTGCCAGACTGCACCGCAAAGGGGGAAGCCGGCGCGCGCTGCAGGATTTTCCACCCGGCCAGGGCGAAGGCCAGCACCAGCAAAACAGCTGCAAGGCGATCCCACGCACCTGACGGTCTGAAATTCAAATGCCCACCTGTCTGTGAAAGCCTGGCAGATGGGTGCGAGCCATCTCAGTATTTGAGAAGCACCGCACCCCAAGTGAACCCGCCGCCCACGCCTTCGAGCATCAGGGTGTCACCCTTTTTGATCTTGCCGCTGCGCACGGCTGTATCCAGCGCCAGCGGGATGGACGCGGCGGAGGTATTGCCGTGCTGGTCGACCGTAACAACCAACTTTTCGAGCGGCATCTTCAGTTTCTTGGCTGTACTCTGCATGATGCGGATATTGGCCTGATGCGGGATCAGCCAATCGATATCGGCGTCGGTGAGATTGGCCTTTGCCAACGTGGCGCGAGCAGCGCTTTCGAGCACGCCAACAGCCAGCTTGAAGACGGCTTGGCCATCCATCTTGAGAAGAGGATCTCCCAGGATCTGACCACCCGACACATTGCCGGGCACACACAGGATGCCAACATGCTTGCCGTCGGCATGCAGGTCACTGGCGAGGATGCCGGGCGTGTCTGAAGCTTCGAGCACCACGGCACCGGCGCCGTCACCGAACAGCACGCAGGTGGTGCGGTCCGAAAAGTCGAGAATGCGGGAGAAGACTTCCGCACCAATGACCAGCGCCTTGCTGGCCGAACCGGTACGGATCATGGCGTCGGCCACGGTCAACGCATAGACAAACCCGCTGCAGACGGCCTGCACGTCAAAGGCCGCGCAACCCGCGATGCCCAGTTTGTTCTGCAAAATGCAAGCGGCGGACGGGAACACCATGTCCGGCGTTGAGGTCGCAACGATGATGAGGTCAATGTCGGAAGCCTGAAGGCCCGCGGCCTGCAAGGCGTTTTTGGCCGCTTCCACGCCGAGGTCACTGCTGGTCACATCGGGCGCCGCAAAGTGGCGGGCACGGATGCCGGTGCGCTCCACAATCCATTCGTCAGAGGTTTCAACGCCCCGGGTGGCCAGCTCAGCGGCCAGATCGGCGTTGGTCAGTCGGCGCGGCGGCAAGTAGCTGCCGGTGCCGGTGATTCGTGAATAACGGGTCATTAATTAGTGTGCCGGTGTTGAAACTGTTGAGTCAACTGGCATTGAGGAGGCCTCGGCCGGCGTATCGACGGAAGGTGCCGCCTGCGCCGCAACCAGCAAAGGGGCCGCGTGGGCAATACGTTCGCGGACTCTCTCAAGCAAATTGTTCCGAGCCGCATCATAAGCCCGATTGAGCGCCCGCTCAAAAGCAAAGGCGTCAGCCGACCCATGGCTCTTAAATACCAGACCCTGCAGGCCAAGCAGGGCTGCACCGTTGTAACGCCTATGATCAACCCGATTTTTAAAGGCAGTTAACACCGGATAGGCAATGATGGCGGCAATTTTCGTCAAAATATTGCGAGAGAACTCGGCCTTGATGAAGCCGCCGATCATGCTGGCAAGACCTTCGCTGGCTTTGAGAGCCACATTGCCCACAAAGCCATCACAGACGACGATATCCGTTGTTCCCTTGAAAATGTCATTGCCTTCGACATTTCCGTAAAAATTCAAATCACCGGAATTGGAAGCAGATCGCAGCAGTTCACCTGCTTTTTTAATTACTTCACTGCCTTTTATCGCTTCTTCGCCGATGTTAAGCAAACCGACACTGGGCGTGGGATTGTCAGTGATAGCTGCCACCAAGGCGGATCCCATCACCGCGAACTGCAGCAGGTGGTCTTCGGTGCAATCAACGTTGGCGCCCAGGTCGAGGACGGTGGTGGCACCGCCCAGGGCATTGGGTAACTGGGTAGCAATGGCCGGACGATCTATGCCGTCCAGGGTTTTGAGCACATAGCGCGCGATTGCCATTAGCGCACCCGTATTGCCGGCAGACACAGCCGCCTGCGCGGCTCCGTCCTTGACCTGGTTCATGGCCACCCGCATGGAGGAGTTCTTTTTCCGCCGGAGTGCGATCTCTATGGGATCGTCCATGGTGACGATCTCACTGGCCGCAATGATCTGGCAACGGTCGTGCGACTGCAGACGGGAATACAGGGGATGGGCGGCCAGGACGTCGGGCTGACCCACCAGCACCACGGACGCGTCCGGATGGCCGTCCAGAAACGCCAGACTGGCCGGAACGGTGACGGCGGGGCCAATATCCCCGCCCATGGCATCGACAGCGATCCTGATCATGGGACGACCGGTGCAGTCAAGATTTGAAATTCAGGCAAAAGAAAGGCCCGCAGGATGAGTGCGGGCCAGTGCTTAAAGCGTGGAATTACGCTTCGGATTTGGTTTTCAGCACCTTGCGGCCACGGTAGAAACCGGTAGGGCTGATGTGGTGGCGCAGATGGGTTTCGCCGGTGGTGGATTCCACTGCGATACCTGGCACGGTGAGTGCGTTGTGCGAGCGGTGCATACCGCGCTTCGAAGGTGACTTTTTGTTCTGCTGGACGGCCATGATCCGCTCCTGATGGGGTGTAAGGTTGGTAAATTACGCACCAAATTTTTGAGTTCAGATAGCTGGACCTGGATATCGGGCCATAGCAATCCTATAAGCCGTATCACCGCATTGGTACGCGAAGCCTTTGATTATAGCTTGATGCGGGGTAATTTTCATCTCCGCGTTGCCAACAAGCCAAATGTCGATTAGGTACGTGTTTTTTAGAAGAAAAATAATACCAAATTACTACTTTTTTACCTTGAGCTGCGCAAGCACGGCAAACGGGTTCGGTTTTTTGCCTGAATCCGGATCGCCCGCCACCTCAGCCTCCCCAGCCTGCAGCTTGGGCGTGACCGGGCATTCCTCATGCATGGGCACCAATGGCAACGCCATCAGCAGCTCGTCTTCCAGCACGGCAAGTAAATCGAATTGGGGCTCCATCACCAGCAAATCCTCTTCTGACTCGTCGTCTTCGGCCATGGCAATCTCTTCAGTGGCCACAAAGCGGTACCACTGGTCGACTTCCACAGGTGTCTCGACGACCCCCATGCAGCGCTGGCAAGTCAAAGGTACCTTTGCTGCGGCGGCCAGGTGCAGCCATACGTCATCTTCAACACCGGCGCGTGGGCGCAACTCCCCGCGAGCTTGCCATTTCACGACAAAATCAGGCTGCAGCCCTTGTGTTTCCTGGACAAGGCGCTCCATATTTTGTAGCGGAGTGCTTTCGGTGAGCGCCACGCCATCTTGGGCGAACGCTTGCATGTTGAGCCGATTGGCTTGAAGAGATCTGGACATGAATGCAGTGTAAGAGAATCGGGGCATGACCCTTGCCCCCTCTCCTGCAACAAATCGCCCTCTCGTTCTGGGCTCGACTTCACGCTATCGCCGCGAACTGCTGGAACGGCTGCATATCCCTTTCGAGGTAGCCGCACCCGATGTTGACGAAACCCCACGGCTCGGCGAGCTGCCTCAGGCGCTCGCCGAGCGCCTCGCCCTGGCCAAGGCCCGAGCCGTTGCCGCGTCATTCCCAAATGCTGTTGTTATTGGCTCCGACCAGGTCGCCGACCTGAACGGCCTGTCTCTCGGAAAGCCAGGCACCCATGACAAGGCCGTCGCACAGTTACGCCAAATGCGCGGACACACCGTCATCTTCCAGACCGCCGTCGCCGTGGTGTGCCTCGAAACCGGCTTTGAAGCGCAAAGCCTGGCCGCCGTGAAGGTGAAGTTCCGCGACCTGTCCGACGATGAAATCGAACACTACCTCCGCGCAGAGCAACCCTATGACTGCGCCGGCAGTGCCAAGAGCGAAGGCCTGGGCATCGCGCTGCTGGAATCCATTGACAACGACGACCCGACGGCGCTGGTCGGCCTGCCGCTGATTCGCACCTGCAAGCTGATCCAGGCTGCGGGCGTGAAATTGCTGTCGGGCACACCAGCCGGAGGGCGGCCATGAGCGCCGCCGCAAAAGGCAAGCTCTATCTGGTGCCTGCGCCGTTGGACTTTGGCTGCGATGTCCAGGCGCCACTTCAGGACGTCATGCCCCTGCAGACGCTGCAAATCGCGTCGCAGCTGTCTTGCTGGATCTGCGAAAACGCCAAAAGCACGCGCGCCTACTTGAAACGGATCGACGCGCTGCACCCCCTGAGCGCCCCGTTGCAGTCACAGCAAATCCAGGAACTGCCGCGCGAAGTTCACAAGAAGGGCGACCACACTGGCAACTTCGATGCACGGCCCTTGCTAAAGGCCGCCCTGGAAGGCCACGACGTGGGCCTGGTCAGCGAAGCAGGCATGCCCGCCATTGCCGACCCGGGGTCATCCGTGGTGCGCGCAGCGCACGACCTGGGGCTGGAAGTCGTGCCATTAACGGGTCCGATGTCGCTGATGCTGGCGCTGGCCGCAAGCGGCCTCAACGGCCAGAGCTTCGCCTTTGCCGGCTATGTGCCGCAGGCGCCGGCCGAGCGGGTGCAACGCATCCGCGAACTGGAATCACTGGCGCTCAAATCCGGACAGACTCAGCTCTTTATTGAAACGCCCTACCGCAACGCCGCCCTCTTCCAGTCACTGCTGCAAACCTTGCAGGCCAACACCCGGCTGGCGCTGAGCTGCGGCCTGACCATGAGCACGGGCTGGTCGCGTAGCGCGCAGGTCAGCACGTGGAAGCGTGACAAGCCCCAGGCGCCGCTGGATTTGCCGACCGTGTTCTGCATAGGCCGCTAAAGAAAAAGCCCGCAGATTGCGGGCTTTTTTCTGAGCAGGCCAATCACGTCGCTGGCCAACTGATCTTTCTAGCGAAGCGCGGGAATTGACTTGAAGGCCTTCATCGCGCCCTCGCCCATGGCAGCGCCAAACTTCTTGGCCAGGCGCTCAGCCACGTTGTCGCGACGGGTGTAGTCGATGATCTCGTCGGTCTTGACCACTTCGCGCGCCACGTAATCCAGGTTGCCGAGCTGGTCAGCCAGGCCGAGTTCCACCGCCTGCTGGCCGCTCCAGAACAAGCCGCTGAACATTTCAGGCGTCTCTTTCAGGCGCTTGCCGCGGCCGGCTTTCACCACCGCGATGAACTGCTGGTGAATCTGATCGAGCATGGCCTGCGCAAACACGCGCTGCTTTTCGCTTTGCGGGCTGAACGGATCCAGGAATCCCTTGTTTTCACCGGCTGTCAGCAAGCGGCGCTCCACGCCCAGCTTGTCCATCAGCCCGGTAAAACCGAAGCCGTCCATCAGCACACCGATGCTGCCGACAATGCTGGCCTTGTCGACATAAATCTTGTCGGCCGAGACGGCGATGTAATATGCCGCCGAAGCACAGGTTTCTTCCACCACAGCGTAAACCGGCTTCTTGTGCTTGGCCTTCAGGCGCAGGATTTCGTCGTTCATCATGCCGGCCTGCACAGGGCTGCCGCCAGGGGAATTGATGAGCAGCACCACAGCCTTGGCGCCGTCGTCTTCAAAGGCCGCGCGCAGCGCCGCATTGACGAACTCGGCGCTGGCGTCAGCCCCTGCGGCGATCTCGCCCTTGATTTCAACCACGGCCGTGTGCGGCACCGTCGCGTCACTGGCGGGCGTGCCGCGGTGCAACGCCATCCAGACCAGGGCGACAAAAAATGCCAGCCAGGCCAAGCGCACAAAGGTCTTCCAGCGGCGGGTGGCCTTCTGCTCGTTCAACGACGCAAATGCCAGTTTCTCGAGCGTGGCGCGCTCCCAGCCGGGTGCTCCGGTCGGGTCTGCTGCGGATTTTGTGGAGGACGTACGGGGAGGAAGGGATTCAGGCTGGTTGGGCCGAAAGTCCGACTCGCGCAACAAATCAGGGTCCATCGGGGGGTCGGGGCGGTGAGGATCGTTCATGTTCACTAGTTTAGAGAGGTATTAGAACTGTAGCGGTTTAAGGTTGTAAGCAGAATGCCAATAAACAACCCCCTCGGATTCCGAAAGCTGAATTTTCACCAGCCCGCCCTGGCACGGGCCGCCGGCGCATTGGCCGGTGTCAGGCCGGTAAGCCGCGCCGTGGCTGGCGCATAACAACCACTGCCCCTGGTCGTCAAACACCCGGTTAGGCTGCCAGTCCAACTCCATCGCAACATGGGTGCAGCGATTGAGGTAAGCGTGAACCGTGCCTTCGTAACGAACGGCAAAGGCCCGGCAAGTCTGCCCGGCGTAGACCACGTCGAACGGAACCGCCAGCCCGCCTTCGAGCAGGTCGCGGGTGTTGCATAAGGCTTGCTGTTCATCCATGGTCTTACCAGCCGAACTATCTGAAGTCAGCCATTGGCCAGCAGCCAGTCGTGCAGATCCCGCACCGAATGGGCAATATGGCGCGGCGCCAGAACTGCAAACGCATCGGGCTCATGCGCGCCGTAACTCACGCCCACGCTAGCGCAACCGGCATTGACAGCCATCTGCAAATCATGGGTCGTGTCGCCCACCATCAGCACGCGCGCGGCCGGAACATCCAGCTCAGCCATCAATTCGTGCAGCATGAGCGGATCTGGTTTGCCCTCGGTTTCATCGGCCGTGCGGGAAGCATCAAACACGCCTTTAAGCTGGGAGGTATGCAGCACGCCATCAAGGCCCCGGCGTGACTTGCCGGTGGCCACCGCCAACAGATGGCCGCGTGCTTTCAAGGCGTCGAGCAGGGGCAACACACCGTCAAACAGGCTTAGGTCGTCGAAGTGCGCGGCGTAGTGGTGGCGGTAGCGCTCGCCGAGCTGTGGATATTTTTCAGGCGGAACGTCGGGTGCAGCGTGGGCCAATGCCTGCATGAGGCCCAGGCCGATGACGTAACCGGCCTCTTTGTCGGTCGGCACCGTGCCACCGACATCACGCACCGCGGCCTGGATGCAGCGCACGATGATTTGGGTCGAATCAAACAGCGTGCCGTCCCAGTCGAAGGCAATCAAATCGAAATTTCGGGTTTGCATCGGCCTATTGTCGCCGGGGGTGGCGTCAGCTTGCAGCGGCGTTAAGCCATGTCCTCAGGCGTTGCGGGCAAAAACTGCTGCAACTCGGGCGGCAACGGCGCCTGCAAGTGCACGACCTTGCGAAGTTTGGGGTGGTTGAACTTCAGGCTCCAGGCATGCAGAAACATGCGCTTGAGCGGCACTGTCCCCGTCGCCGATTTCTGCAGTGCCCGGTTCAGTTCGAAATCGCCATATTTGTCATCGCCGGCAATCGGATGGCCTTCGTTAGACAGGTGCACGCGGATCTGGTGCGTGCGGCCGGTCTTGATCGTGACCTCCAGCAAGGTAAAAGCCGTCGCGGGCGCCAATGGGCTCGCGGGAAAGGCCGATTTCACCTTCACCAGCGTTACCGAGCGCATACCGTCGGGATGTTCGTTGGGCACCACCTTCACACGCCGCTCGCCGTCGGGCAGCAAATACTTGTGCAGCGCCTTATCAATCACGCGGTGGTTGGCCGGCCAGTCGCCGCCGACCAGCGCCAGGTAGACCTTGTCGGTTTCACGTTCCCGGAATTGCTCCTGCAGCAGCTTGAGCGCCATGCGGCGCTTGGCGATCAACAGGATGCCGCTGGTTTCGCGGTCCAGCCGGTGCACCAGTTCCAGAAAGTCCGCCTCGGGCCGCGCCATGCGCAGTTGCTCGATCACACCAAAGCTCACGCCGCTGCCGCCGTGCACAGCCACGCCGGCCGGTTTGTCGATGGCCAGCACAAAGTCGTCTTCAAACAGGATGGGGAATTCGCGGGACGGCGCGTAACCGCCAGTGGTGGAGCTCGCACCGTGCCGGGCGATTTCCTGGGCCATGGCCTCAGCCTTTTGCCCGGCCCGTTCCGAGGTGCGAACCGGCGGCAGGCGCACGATGTCGCCCGCTTCCACCCGCGTGTCGGCCTGCGCCCGGCCTTTGTTAACCCTCACTTCGCCGCTTCGGATGATGCGGTAAACATGGGTTTTGGGCACGCCCTTGAGCTGGCGGATCAGGAAATTGTCCAGCCGCTGGCCAGCGTAATCTTCATCCACCGTCACCAAAGTGGCCTGGGGCGCCGGCGGGGGTACTACGGGCTGGACGGGCGCTGCGCGCACGGGCTCCGGCTTGGGCCTGAACGCGGCCACGGGCGGCCGTACCGGTGTTTTCCCGGGTTTCCTTGCCAAGCCCCTTGCTGACCCTATAATGTGTTTCACTAGCGATGCGCTGTAAGTGGTTGATTTGTCTGGAGTTTAGTCCACGCAAGTCCCCCGCCCTCAAAAGGCAAGCAAACAGCCTCGCTGGAAGGTCGATGCCCACGCCGGCAATTGCCCGCAAGCGACGAGTGCCAGGCACCTCGCGGCGAGCTTTTTTGCACGGTAGACGAGTCGACGTTTTGCGAACACAACTACGGAATACCATGTGTGCAGCCCCCGTCACGAAAATCGTGCACAAAGGGCTGCATGCGGATCCAGCCGAGATCAAGTCCTTAACGGGTAGCCCTCTGATGACAACACTGGTCAGTCTGATTTATATGTGCCTGCAGCGCCTCACGACATTCGTGGGCCCTGTTTTTGGCATAAATCAGCCGCCAGCCCTTGTACAGTGGGCGCAAGCAGCTATATTTTTTGTAGCACCCACCCGTTTGACCCCTGCTCGCTCCATCCACGCGCCTACGCCCAGACCACGTCGCTGACCGATTCATTTCGGTCGGCCGCGCGCTGTCAAAAGCTCTCCGGCAATTCCTCCACGTTCGCACTGCGTCCCTCCGGCGTCGTTAGCCCATTTTGGGCATGTTGATTGGTGTTTGAGACAACATCAAAAACGAAGAACGATAAGGAAGGCTACCCATGAAACGGATGCTGGTAAACGCCACACAGGCAGAAGAACGCCGCCTGGCGATCGTCGATGGACAAAAACTCCTCGACTACGAAATTGAAATCGAAGGGCGCGAGCAGCGCAAAGGCAACATCTACAAGGCCGTCGTCACGCGCGTCGAGCCTTCGCTGGAAGCCTGCTTCGTCGACTACGGTGAAGACCGCCACGGCTTTTTGCCGTTCAAGGAAATCTCCAAGCAATACTTTGCCCAGGGCGTGCCTGTCAGCCAGGCGCGCATCAACGACGTCATTAAAGAGGGCCAGGAGCTGCTGGTCCAGGTCGAAAAAGAAGAGCGCGGCAACAAGGGCGCGGCTCTCACCACCTTCGTGTCGCTCGCAGGCCGCTATGTGGTCCTGATGCCCAACAACCCGCGCGGCGGTGGCGTCAGCCGCCGCATCGAGGGCGAAGACCGGGCCGAGCTCAAAGAAAACATGGACCAGCTGGAGTACCCGAACGGGATGTCCATCATCGCGCGCACCGCCGGCATCGGCCGCAGCGCGCCTGAGCTGCAGTGGGACCTGAACTACCTGCTCAAGCTCTGGACCGCCATTGACGGCGCCGGCAAAGGCGGCAAGGGCGCCTACCTGATTTACCAGGAATCCAGCCTCGTCATCCGCGCGATCCGCGACTACTTCAACAGCGACATCGGCGACATCCTGTTCGACACCGACGACGTCTACGAGCAGGCCAAGCAGTTCATGGCCCACGTGATGCCCGAGCACGAGCACCGCGTCAAGCGCTACCGCGATGACGCGCCGCTGTTCAGCCGCTTCCAGATCGAGCACCAGATCGAGTCGGCCTATGCGCGTACCGTACAGCTGCCTTCCGGCGGCGCCATCGTCATTGACCACACCGAAGCTTTGGTGTCGGTCGACGTCAACTCGGCCCGCGCCATCAAGGGCGGCGACATCGAAGAAACCGCCACCCGCACCAACCTCGAAGCCGCCGACGAAGTCGCGCGCCAGATGCGTTTGCGCGATCTGGGCGGCCTGATCGTCATCGACTTTATCGACATGGAAGAGTCGCGCAACCGCCGCGACGTCGAAAACCGCCTGCGCGATGCACTGCGGCAAGACCGCGCCCGCGTGCAGTTCGGCACCATCAGCAAGTTCGGCCTCATGGAAATGAGCCGCCAGCGTCTGCGCCCCGCCCTGTCGGAAGGCGCGTCCATCCCCTGCCCGCGTTGCGGCGGCTCCGGCCATATCCGCGACACCGAAAGCTCGGCGCTGCAGATCCTGCGCATCATCCAGGAAGAGTCCCTCAAGGACAGCACGGCCTCGGTGCTGTGCCAGGTTCCCGTCGACGTGGCGTCTTTCCTGCTGAACGAAAAACGCTCCGAGATCGCCAAGATCGAAGTCAAGCAGCGCATCAATGTGCTGCTGGTGCCCAACAAGACGCTGGAAACCCCCAACTACCGCCTGGAACGCCTGAAGCACGACGACCCGCGCCTGGACAACATCGCCGCCAGCTACAAGATGGCCGACGAGATCGAGGACCCGACCACCGTCACGCGCCGCAGCCAGGAAAAGCACAACAAGCAGGAACCCATCATCAAGGGCGTGCTGCCCGATGCCCCCGCACCTGTGGCCCCGCCCAAGCCGGAACCCGCACCGCAGGCAGCGCACAAGCCCCAAGCCCGCACCGCACCGGCAGTTGCCGCAGCACCGGCTGAAAAAGGCTTCTTCGGCTGGATCAAAGGCCTGTTCGGTGGCTCTGAAGCACCGGCCCCGGCGCCTGTTGCCAAGGAAGTGAAAAAAGACGAACGCGGCGAAGGCCGGCGTGAAGGCCGTGGTGATGGACGCGGTGAGCGTTCTGACCGTGGCGGCGAACGCGGAGGCCGTGACGGCCGCCGTGGCAGCCGTGGCCGCAGTGAAGGCCGTGGCGGTGAAGGTCGCGGCGAAAACCGCGAACCACGCGAACCACGTCCAGAAGGCCAAGGCCGCGGCGAAGGTCGCGGTGGCGAACGCCGCGAACGCAACCCCGAAGGCCGCAACGAAGCCGGCCGCCAGGAACGCCCAGCCGGTGAAGCCCGTCCCGAGAACGCCGGCGACAGCCAGCCCCGCAGCGAGAACCCAGGCCGCGAAGGCCGCGGCCGCCGCGAGCGCGGTGAACGTGGCGAGCGTGGTGGTGACCGCGGCGGCGAGCGCATCCAGCGCGACCCCGTCGAGCAGGACCTCGCACTGGCCAACCAGGCCGCCATGGCCGCCGCGATGAGCGGTGAAGCCGGCGAGCCCCGCCAGGAACGCGCGCCGCAAGACGGCGAACGCCCACAAGGCAACCGTGAGCCGCGTGGTGAACGTGGTGAAGGCCGCCGTGATCGCGGTGACCGCAGCGGCCGTCGCAACGACCGCCGCGGCGATCGCCCTGAAGGCGCCGAAGGCCAGAACGCAAACGCTGAAGGTACCGCCGGCTTCAATCCGGAAGCCGCAGCAGCCCCCGTGCTGGACGAAGCCGGCAACGTGATTGCACCCGCACAAAACGGCCAAGGCGGCGACGAGCAACGCCAGCCGCGCGAACGCCGCAGCCGCGACCGCTATGGCCGTGACCGCCGCGAACGCGGTGAAAACGGTGAGCGCAACGAGCAACCCGCAGAAGGCGGCGCACCCGCCGCCCAAGGCGAATTTTCAGAGCCAAATCAGCCGCAAGCCCAGGAACAGCGCACACAAGCCGCTCCTGAATTTGTAGCAGACGTCGCTGTGGCCTCCGCGCCTGTTGCAGCGCCGGCTCCCGCCTATGTGGCACCTGTCGCAGTTGCACCAGCGCCAGCGCCTGCTCCCGCACCAGCTCAAGTCGCTGCGCCGGTCGCTGCCAGCCTGCCCAAGGTCCAGTCTTACGACTTGCCTTTGCAGGATCTGGTTCAGGTCGCCCAGTCTTCAGGTTTGCAGTGGGTCAACTCCGACGCCGCCAAGATCGCCGAAGCCAAAGCCGCCATCGCTGCCGAAGCCAAGCCGCTCCACGTGCCGCGCGAGCGCCCACCGGTGGCCGTCTCCAACGAAGGCCCGCTGGTGCTGGTCGAGACCAAGCGCGACCTGGGCGCTGTGAAGCTGCCTTTTGAGCAATCGGTCGGCCAGTAAGCCCCGATCTTTGCCGCATGAGCGGCACCCCTTAAAAGGCCCGCGCATGCGGGCCTTTTTTCTTTTTGCGTGACCGGAGTCCAAGCCACTGGTGCGAGGACTCAGGGAACATGATGAAGCGGGTACTTGGAACTGGCGACGCGCCGAACACCCCGTTTGCGCTGCAGCGGATTTTTCCCTGAGGTTTATAAGAAAAATGGCCCTAGCCAAGGAACTGTATTGGTTTGTAGCTATAAAAAATATAGCAAATTACCTGCGGGGCCGCTGACGGCCCGCAGCCAGACCCCTTAGAGCTGTGCAGCCCGCTTGTAAGCCTGCGCGGCGGCGGCTTCGTCTTCACGCTGCTCAGCCAGCAAGGCCAGGGCGCGCCAGGCATTGCGGTGCAGCGCCACGTCTTGCAGGGCCGGTGCTGCCTGCGACAGTAACTGGCGGGACTTGCCCCAGAGCTGGCGGCTCAGGCATGCCATGCCGGCCAGGTACTGCAAATTGGCGTCGCGCGGGCGGCTCAGTTGCGCCGTCTCGATGCGGGCAAGCCAGGCGGCGTCGATCGAATCAAGGCCGGCCTCGAGCACGGTGATCAGCTTGATGCGCAGGTTGTCGCCGAGGTCGGAGCGCGGTTGCATCATGCGGTCCCAGACCTGCAGCAGCCACGTGCGCGCCAGTTCCGGGTCGCCGTGCAGCGCCATCAGGCGCGACGCGGCATGCACCACCAGTTCGGGCATGGCGCGTTCAGTCTCATCGAGCGAAAACCAGGCTTGCTGCAACTGCGCGGGATCATGCGCGTCATTGAGCAGCTCAAGCGCCAGGCCGCGCACAATGCTTTGCGCCGCCGTCTGCGAAAACGCGCGATGCTTGGCCAGCAGGCGCGCGGTTTCCAGCGCTTGCGACGTTTGCCGCGCATGCCGCGAGGCGCGCAGCTTCATGCGCAGGGCCAGCGTGCGGCGTGACGCGCCTTGCGGCAACTGGGCCAGCCAGTCGAGCGCGGCGCCGGCGTCGCGGTCGTCCAGGGCCCAGCGCGCGGCGCGGAACTGCACGCCCTCGCGCACCTCTTGCGCGTGACGCGGCGCCGAGCTTTGCAGCGACAGCTGCAGGTGCTGGTCACGCAGGCTCTTGTTTTGCAATGACTGCGCGGCTTCGGCTACCAGCAGGTGGGCCAACGCGCGCAACTGGTTGCCGCGGCTGGCGCTGTGGCCTGTCACGTGGCCAGTCTGGTCGGCCAGCAGGCCCAGGCTTTTTTCCTGCGCCAGCGCGTTTTGCGCCGATTTGGTGGAGCGGATGTAGCGCCCGGCCAGAAGATGCGCCAGCGAATCCATCAGGGCGCCGTACATGGCGCGCTCTTTTTGCTGGGCGCGCCAGCGGCGGGCTTCAGCCGGCAGGGAGAACACGGCCGACACCGCGCGCAGTGCCAGGTACAGCACCATGAAGAGGCCGGCCAGCAGCAGCACCGCCAGGTTGAAGGAAACATCGACACGGTGCGGCGGCCAGAAGATGGTGACTACGGCCTGGTTGTTGCCCGCAAATAGGGCCACGGCCACCGCCACGCCAAAAAGGGCCAACAGCCAGAGAGCGGCGCGCATGCGTGTGTCCTGCTTTTTTACTCAGCGGCCAGCGGCCGCCGTGGCCAGCGCGGCCATGGTTTCGTCAAGGCGCGGCAGCTCGCTGGTTTTGAGCTGGCCCTGCACCTGGGCCAGCAGCTGCGCGGCGGCCTGCGTCTTGCGCGAAGACGGGTCAAAGTATTTACCCAGCCAGGCGTTGGCGCTGGCAAGGTCTGCACGCACCGAATCGGTCTGGCGCGAGAGCAAGGCCAGCCGCGCATTGAGCAGGCGCAGTTTCAGGTTTTCACGCAGGAAGAAGGATTGCTCGGGCGACAGCAGCGCCGCTTCGGGCTGGTCGATGCGGCTTACGCGCAGCAGCTTGCGTGCTTCTTCGCGCAGGTTGTCCAGCGTGCGCTGCGACCAGGCATTGAGCGAAAGCTTGTCAAACACCAGCATGGAAGGCTTGTTGTTGTCAGACGCTGCCGCGCTGCCGGCACGTGCAGGCGCCGGTGCTGCAGGCACAGCCGCCATCCGCGAAGAGTTGCCGGCCACCATGGCATTGGCCACCGGCAGCTCGTCGGCCATGCGGGCCAGCTCGTCCAACTTGAGCATCAGCACGGGCACGTCGGTGAGCGTGGCGGCCTTGATGCGGTCCATATCCCTGGCGATGGCGCGCTGAAGCGGGTTCAGGCGCGGCTGGGCGGCGCGCGACAGGCGCTGGTCAGCCGACTTGAGTGCGGCCAGCAAAGGCTCGGCGCTGCCGGTGAGCTGTGCCTGCTGCTGGGCCAGCCGCAGGGCCGACTCGACATCGACCACCAGGTTTTCATCGCGTGAGCGCGACAGGCTTTGCATAAGCTCTTCAAGCTGGGTGCGCTGCAGGCTGACTTCGCTGATGCGGGTTTCCTGGATGGCCAGCCGTGCGGAGAGCTCACGTGTGCCTTCCTGCGCCTGGCGGGCCAGCGTACGCGCTTCGATGGCCTGCGCGCCGGAGTCAATGCTGCGGCGGGCGAGTTCTTCCTGGATATTGCCGAGCTTTTGCCACAGCAGGCCGCTGACCAGCAGCCCGCCAGCCGCCAGCACGGCGACCAGCAACGCCCATTTGCGGGGCACAAGCCATGCGTCTGCGGGAGGAAGTTGCGTGGAAACCGGCACCAGCGCGCGCTCCAGCACCGGCTCGTTGTCTGGCGTGGAGGATGGGGGCTGGGCGTTGGGGCTGTCACTCATGGATAAAGAGATTCTATCGAGGCAAGTGTGTCCCTGATGTCCTTCAGGGCAGGCCGTGACGCCACAACAACACCCCAACCCGCAGCGCGCACAGCCTCTTCAATCCGCGGATGCGTCGCCACCGCGCGGGCGCGGCGCCAGTCCACCCCGGCCAAGGCAAGCAGGCCCGTCAGGTTGGCCACAGCTTCTGAGCTGCTGAAGAGCCACACCGAGCCATCAGCGCTGGCATCGCGCGCCCGCTGGACCTGCGCCTCGGTGAACACCGGCGCGCGGCGCTGGTAAACGCCCACAAAATCCACATCTGCGCCGGCGGCCTGCCACTGGCGGGCGATCCAGTCGCGCCCCGAAGACACGCCTCCCGCCTCCTGGCCTTCACCCCTGACCACCAGCACACGCCGCCCGTGCCAGTCGCGCTGGCCCACCACGGCCCATAAGGCCTCGGAGTCAAACTGGTCGGCATCGGCGGCCGGTGCATCAATTTGCCCGGCAGGCACACCCGCAGCCAGCAAAGCCGCCACCGTGCCCGGCCCAGGCGCCAGGAAACGCAGGGACGGCGGCAGGTCCGGAGTTCGGTTTGCTATCTTTTTAGTAGCTACCCGCCCATGCGCTTCCTGGGCTATAGCCACTTTTTGCTTAAAAAAGTACTCGACAGCATTGCCACTGACAAACATACAGGCCGCGTAGCCGCCCAGCGCCTGCCAGGCGCGCCCGGCAGCTTCCATGTCTGAAGCGGGCGCAATATTGATCAGGGGCAGGGCTTCGGCCGCAAAACCGCCCTGCTGCAGTTGCTCAACCCAGTGCTGCGCATCCTGCAGGGGCCGCGTCACGATGACGCGGACGGCGCCAGTCGGAGGCACCGGCACCTGCGGCATCAGGCGTCCGGGGCTTTGCCGGCCCACACGGCGCCGCCGGCGCGCAACTGCGCCGCCACGGCCTCGCCCAAAGCTTCGGCCTCGGCAAAGTTGCGCACCACGGCAGTCTGGTTGACCTGCACCAGCGGGGCCAGCGGGCCAGCCGCAGGCGATGGCGCCTCAGCCGTCGCCGGGTCGCCCCAGGCGGCATTGAGCTGCATGGACTCGCCGGCAACGCCGCGTGTGAAGGCCGCCAGCGGCATCGAGCAACTGCCGCCCATCGCGCGCGAGACCGTGCGCTCGGCCGTCACCGCCAGCCAGGTCGGCTGGTGCGCCAGCGTGGCCAGCGCAGCCATCAGGTCGGCGCGGTCAGCACGCACTTCAATGCCCAGCGCACCCTGGCCCGCGGCCGGCAGCATGTCGGCGGGCTCAAAAGTGCAGCGAATGCGCGATTCCAGCCCCAGGCGATTCAAGCCGGCGGCCGCCAGCACGATGGCGTGGTACTGGCCTTCATCGAGCTTGCGCAGACGCGTGTCGAGGTTGCCGCGCAAGGGCTGAATCACCAAATCGGGCCGCAGCGCCTTCAGCAGCACCAGCCGGCGCAGGCTCGATGTGCCCACGATTGCACCCTGCGGCAAGTCGGCGAGTGAGGCAAATTGGTTAGAGACAAAAGCATCGCGCGGGTCTTCGCGCTCCAGCACGCAGGCCAGCGCAAAGCCTTCGGGCAGGTCCATGGGCACATCCTTCAGCGAATGCACGGCCAGGTCGGCGCGCCCTTCGCTCAGCGCCACCTCGAGTTCCTTGACAAACAGGCCCTTGCCACCCACTTTGCTGAGCGAACGGTCCAGGATCTGGTCGCCCTGGGTCGTCATGCCCAGCAGCTCGACCTGCCAGCCCAGGCGCGCCTCTAGCAGCGCCTTCACGTGCTCGGCCTGCCACATGGCCAGGCGGCTCTCGCGGGTGGCGATGACCACCTTCTTCACATCAGGGGGGCTGGATGGCTGAAACGCTGCTGACACTCGTAACCTGCTTGTAATACTTGAGGGAAGTGAATGCTAGCATGCAAGGCTCAAGATAAGACTCCAGAACTAGAGGGTAGAAATGGTCACTTCCACGCGCGCCAAGAGGGTTAAACCAAACGTCAACGAAGGCGCCAAAGACGCTGCCGTGGCCGGTGCAGCCAAAGCTTCCTCACGTTCAAGAGACAACGAACGCCCTCTGGTGGAAGACATCCGCCTCCTGGGCCGCATCCTGGGCGACGTAATCCGCGAGCAGGAAGGCGTTGCCGCCTACGAGCTGATCGAGCAGGTGCGCAAGCTCTCCGTCACCTTCCGGCGCGACGCCGATACCGAAGCCGACAAGTCGCTCAAGAAGCTGCTCAAAGGCCTGTCGGGCGACCAGACGGTCAGCGTGATCCGCGCCTTCACTTATTTCAGCCACCTGGCCAACCTGGCGGAAGACCGCCACCACATCCGCCGCCGCGCCGTGCACGAGCGCGCGGGCGACACGCAAGAGGGCAGCATCGACGTGGCCCTGGCCCGCCTGCGCTGGGCCGGCATCTCGACCCGCACCATTTCCAACACGCTGGCGCACAGCTTTGTCTCGCCGGTGCTCACCGCCCACCCGACGGAAGTGCAGCGCAAAAGCATCCTGGACGCCGAGCGCGACATCGCCCAGCTGCTCACCGCGCGCGACGACATCAAGGCGCTGGCGCAAGCCCACAACGCAGCCAAGGACGCTCTCACGCCGCGCGAGCTGGCCGCCAACGAGGCCCAGCTGCGCGCCCGCGTCATGCAGCTGTGGCAAACCCGCTTGCTGCGCTTTTCCAAGCTCACCGTGGCCGACGAAATCGAAAACGCGCTGAGCTACTACGAAGCCACCTTCCTGCGCGAAATCCCCAAGCTTTACGCCAACCTGGAGCGCGAACTCGGCAACCAGCCGGTGCACAGCTTTTTGCGCATGGGCCAGTGGATAGGCGGCGACCGCGACGGTAACCCGAACGTCAGCGCCGACACCCTCAATTACGCGCTGGGCCGGCAGGCCGAAGTGGCGCTGCGCCACTACCTTACCGAAGTGCACTTCCTGGGCGGCGAACTCTCGCTCTCCGCCATGCTGGTCGACTTCAGCCCCGCGATGCGGCTGCTGGCTGAGAGCTCACCCGATACCAGCGAGCACCGCAAGGACGAGCCCTACCGCCGCGCCCTCACCGGCGTCTACGCCCGCCTGGCCGCCACCCTCAAAGACCTGACCGGCGGCGAAGCCGCGCGCCATGCCGTGGCGCCGCAAAACGCTTATCTCAAATCAGAAGACTTCCTGGCCGACCTGCGCATCATCGAAGCATCGCTCAAGGCCCATCACGGCGAGGCGCTGATTGCCCAGCGCCTGCACCCGCTGATCCGCGCGGTCGAGGTATTCGGTTTTCACCTGGCCACGGTCGATTTGCGCCAAAGCTCCGACAAACACGAAGAAGTGGTGGCCGAGTTGCTGGCCGTCGCGCGCATCGAGCTCCACTACGCCAGCCTGGACGAAGCCGCCAAACGCACGCTGCTGGTCAGCCTGCTCAACGATGCGCGGCCCCTGCGCGTGGTCGGCACCGCGTATTCGGCCCACGCCCGCGGCGAGCTGGCGATTTTTGAAGCCGCCCGCACGGCGCGCGCCCGCTTTGGCAAAGAAGCGATCCGCCACTACATCATCAGCCACACCGAAACCGTGAGCGATTTGCTCGAAGTGCTGCTGCTGCAAAAAGAAGTCGGCCTCATGCACGGCACGCTCGACAGCCACGCTACCAACGATTTGATCGTGGTGCCGCTGTTTGAAACCATCGAAGACCTGCGCAATGCCGCGCCCATCATGCGCGAGTTCTACGCCCTGCCCGGCATTGCCCAGCTGGTCAAACGCAGCGGCGCCGAGCAGGACATCATGCTCGGCTACTCCGACAGCAACAAGGATGGCGGCATTTTCACCAGCAACTGGGAGCTCTACCGCGCCGAGATCGCGCTGGTCGAGCTGTTCGACGTGCTGGCCAATTCGCACAACATCCAATTGCGCATGTTCCACGGCCGCGGCGGCACCGTGGGCCGCGGCGGCGGACCAAGCTACCAGGCCATCCTGGCGCAGCCACCCGGCACGGTGCGCGGCCAGATCCGCCTGACCGAACAAGGCGAAGTGATCGGCTCCAAATACGCCAACCCCGAAATCGGCCGGCGCAACCTCGAAACCCTGGTGGCCGCCACGCTGGAAGCCACGCTGCTGCAACCGACCAAGCCCGCGACCAAGGCCTTTCTGCAAGCAGCCGCCGAGCTGTCGGAAGCCAGCATGGCCGCCTACCGCGCACTGGTGTACGAGACCCCAGGCTTCACCGAATACTTCTTCAGCGCCACGCCCATCCGCGAAATCGCCGAACTCAACATCGGCTCACGCCCGGCCTCGCGCAAAGCCTCACAAAAGATCGAAGACCTGCGCGCCATCCCCTGGGGTTTCAGCTGGGGCCAGTGCCGACTCACGCTGCCCGGCTGGTACGGCTTCGGCTCGGCGATCGAGCAGATCATGGCCCAAGGCGGCACGCCCGCCACGCGCAAAGAGGCGCTCGCGCTGCTGCAAAAAATGTACAAACAGTGGCCTTTCTTTCGTACCCTGCTCAGCAACATGGACATGGTGCTGGCCAAGAGCGATTTGGCCCTCGCCTCGCGCTACTCCGAACTGGTGGGCGACGTTCGCCTGCGCAAAAAAATCTTCACCGCGATCGAAGCCGAATGGCACCGCACCGCCGAAGCGCTGAGCCTGATCACCGGTGAAAAGCAGCGCCTGGCCGGCAACGCCGCACTGCAGCGCTCCATCCGCCACCGCTTTCCCTACATCGATCCGCTGCACCACCTCCAAGTTGAATTGGTGCGGCGTTACCGCGCCGGGCAGTCCGACCAGAAGGTGCAGACGGGTATCCATATTTCGATTAATGGCATCGCGGCGGGGTTGCGCAATACGGGGTAAGGGCCGGGTCTTTGCGCTCCCGTGCCCTTTGCTGAGGGTGGCTGGCCGGGGGTTGCCCGGCGGCAACTCACTTTTCTTTTGCTTCGCCAAAAGTAAAGTAAGCAAAAGAAAAGGCGACCCTACTTGCTGCGTCCCTTCGCTTCGCTACGAGCAACCTGCGGTGCTCGGCTCAAGCGGGGTCTCGCGCAAACTCGCTTCGCTCAGACAAGCGCGATCCCTGATCCGCTTGAACCTCCGCTCCTCGGCGCATCCAGAAGGGGGTGGAGACAGGAATACCAAATACCAAACAGCCGAAGACAAGACCCCGAATACCTGAAGAAACAAGGGCTCGCCACGGCGAGTCCTTGTTGGGTTTTGTATTGGTTTTTGTCTTTGGTCCCCGCTCCCGATTGGCCCTTGTGGATGCGCCGAGGAGCGCAGGGCCAGACGGATCAGGGCTCATGCTTGTTTGAGCGAAGCGAGTTTGCATGAGACCCCGGCTGGACCGAGCACCGCAGGTTGCCCCGGAGCGCAGCGCAGGGGACGCAGCAAGTAGGGTCGCCTTTTCTTTGGTGACTTTCTTTTGGCGAAGCAAAAGAAAGTTACTTGCATGCCGGGCAACCCCCGGCCAGCAGAACTCAGAGGAGAGCACACCGCCGCAAGACCCGGTGTCACGCGCCGTAGGGGTATTCAAGAAGCGCATGCTGTAGGCCGTGTCCTAGACAAACTCCAGCGTCTTCCGATGGCGCCGCCTGATGGCGATGCGTAGCATGGGCTAAACACCCGGTGATGCGGGCGAACGCCGCGCATCGCTCCCAAACCCTGTTACCCGGAGCGCAAAATCATGACCACTTTGGAGATCATGGCCGATACACCGTCGGCCATTCACGACGATTTTGTTTCCACCGACGCGGCCGAGCTTGCCACGCACATGGACCAGTGCGCGCATTCGCGCGGCCGGTTTTTCGGCCTCCAGTCGGGCCTTCAATCCGCGCATTCCGTGATGTCGCCGCGCATCGTCACGGTGGCCGGCATCGTCGCGATCTGCCTTTGCCTTCTTGCCATAGCCTGAGCGTGTGACTACGGCGGTCGTTGAACGGCTGGACACTTTAAGCGCCTACGCCCGGCAACTTCTTGCCACGCACCGCAGCGACATACAGCAACCCATACGCGCCGAGCTGTTCGGCGCCCAGCGCTTTGAAGAGCACGGCCGCAGCCTGGCCGCGGCGCAACCCGTGCGCCCTGCCGGCAGCCCCGACAGCGGCCCGCCTTTTTTCCCCCGCGTACAAGAAAACATCGCCGCCATCCGCCTGGCCTACGACTACATTGCGCTGACCTCGCTCAGCGGCCACTACGTCACGCCCGCGGCTGAATGGCTGCTCGACAACTTCCACCTGGTCGAGGCGCAGCTCCAGCAAATTCAAGAGGGCGTCCCGCACCGCTACTACGCCGACCTGCCCAAGCTGGCCGATAAACCCCTGCAAGGCTTGCCGCGCGTCTACGGCATTGCCTGGGCCTACGTGGCGCACACCGACAGCGTGTTGGACCCGGTGCTCTTCACCGCTTTCCTTCACGCCTATCAAGAGGTGAGCGAGCTCAACCTGGGCGAGCTCTGGGCCCTGCCCACCACCTTGCGCGTGGTGCTGCTCGAAAACCTGCGCCGCATGGCCGACCGCATCGCATGGAACAAGGTCGCGCGTGAAGTGGCGCATGCCGCCTGGGACCAGGCCGACGCGCTCAGCTTGCGCGACCTCGACGAATTGCTGGCCCTGATGCAGGCCCACGGCCTGGAGCGCAGCTACCTCACCCAGCTCTGGCAGCGCATGCCCGTCGAGCGCACCGAGCCCGACCTGCACCCAGCACTCCTGTTGACACGCTGGACGGCGCAGCACTGCACCGATGCGCTGGGCATGATCGGTGAAGGCCAAACCGTGCAGGTGGCCGCCAACCTGACTGTCAGCAACATCATCACCACCCTGCGGCTGATCGGGCAGGTTGAATGGGTCGAGCTGATCGAGCCCGTGAGCCATTCCCTGCAGGTGCTGCGCCGCCTGCCGAGCTTCTCGCGCGAAAGCGAGATGACGCGCCAGCAGATCACGCGCGCCATGGAAAGGCTGGCGCAGCAAAGCGGCCAGTCCGAGCGCGCCGTCGCCGAGGCCGTGCTGGCCGCCGCGCGCCAGCCCAACAATTCCATGGTCGCGCGCACCGCGGGCTACTACCTCATAGGACCCGGCCGCCCGCTGATCGAAACCGCACTGAGCTCTTCAACCGGCCCGCACAAGGCATTACCCGTTACCGAAACGCCGCGCAGCTGGCGCCTGCCCTTGTTCGCGGCAGCCTGGGCCGCCGGCACCGCCGCACTGCTGACGTGGGCGGTTCATCCACTGGCAGCACTGCAGTGGCAAGCCTGGGCGGCGGTTTTCCTTATGGCCTGGCCGGCCTCTGAAGCCGTCGTTGCGCTGATCCATCGCCTGATCGCCGAATCCACCCGCATACAACCGCTGGCCCGGCTGGATTTCAGCACCGGCATCCCACATGAGCACCGTGTGCTGGTGGTGATTCCCTCCATGCTGTCGTCAATAGAAGCCAACAGTGAGCTGGCGCACCGCTTGCACCTGCACTGGCTGGCCAGCCGTGAGGCCCATGCGCAATTCGCCCTGCTCACCGACTGGGCCGACGCCGATACCGAAAGCACGCCCGGCGACCAGGCACTGCTGGACGACGCGCTGGCCAGGCTTCGAGCCCTGAACGCGGCCTATCCCGTGGGCCGCAGCGCGCCCACGCGTTTTGTGTTGCTGCACCGCACGCGCACCTGGTCGGCCGGCGAGCGCCGTTGGATAGGCTGGGAGCGCAAGCGCGGCAAACTTGAGATGTTGCTGCGGCATCTGGCGGACCGCTCCGCGCCGGAATTTCTGCCCGTCGGCGCCGACATGCGGCTGGCGGAAGGGACACGCTATGTGGTGACCCTGGACACCGACACCACCCTGCCGGCCGGCACGCTGCGAGAGCTCGTGTCGATTGCCGCGCACCCGCTCAACACCCCGCATGTCGACCGCACCACCCGGCGCGTGACGGCCGGCTACGGCATCCTGCAGCCCCGCGTGGCTACACCACTGCCTTCACACCATGAGCGCTCGGTGTTCCATGCCCTGTTTGCCGGCCAGCGCGGGCTGGACCCTTACAGCAGCGGCACCTCCGACCTCTACCAGGACGTGTTCGGCATGGGCAACTTCACCGGCAAAGGCTTGTTGCATGTGGAGGCGGTGCACGCCGTGCTCGACCGCCGCCTGCCCCGAGGCGCGATCCTGAGCCACGACCTGCTGGAAGGCAGTGTCGCGCGCTGCGGCTATGCGGGCGATGTCGTGCTGCTGGAAGACCACCCGCACCACGCCGGCGTGGCCGCATCACGTGTGCACCGATGGACGCGCGGCGACTGGCAGTTGCTTGCGCTCATGCTGCGCGCCCGGCGCTTCGGCATCGACGCCCTGGGCCTGTGGCGCATGGCGGACAACCTGCGCCGCTCATTGATCGCCCCGGCCGGTTTCGCCCTGCTGGCCTGGACGGTGTTTACCGGCGCCTTACCCCTTTCGACCGCTGTGGCGTTTACCTTCATGGCGTTTCTCGCGGGACCGCTGATGGGCGCGCTGGCCGGGCTGGTTCCCACCCGCCGCGGCATCGCCTGGCTGCATTTTTTCGACGTCGGCATGCGCGATGTAGGGCGTAGCCTGGCGCTGGCGGCCTGGCAGTTCAGCCAGTTGGCGGTACAGGCTGCCCTCATGATCGACGCTATTGCCCGCGTACTCTGGCGCATGGCCGTCAGCCGCCGGCACCTGCTGCAGTGGATCACCGCAGCTCAGGCACAAGCTTCGGCGAAATACACGCTGGACACTTTTGTGCGCAGCCATGCTGTTGTCTCCTCCCTGTGCGTACTGCTTGCGGTCGGGGCGGCCTGGAGTCCGCATCCTTTTGCCGGTCCCGTGCTGTTCCTGCTCTGGGCCCTGGCGCCGGTGATCGCCTGGTGGGGCAGCAAACCGGCGGTGCGCGCGCCGCACAGCGCGCTGAACACCGCAGACCGCGACTACCTCCTGAAACTCGCGCGACAGACCTGGAATTTCTTTGAACGCTGCGTGGGCCCTGAAGACAACTACCTGCCGCCCGACAACCTGCAGATGGAGCCCGAACCCACGCTGGCCCACCGCACGTCGCCCACCAACATCGGCCTGTATTTGCTGGCGGTGGCCTGCGCGCGCGAATTTGGCTGGATCACCGGCAGCGAAATGGCCAAACGGCTGGCCGCCACGCTGGACACGGTGGAAGCCCTGGCCAAGCACAAGGGCCACCTGCTCAACTGGTACGAAACGCGCACGCTGCAGGTACTGCTGCCGGCCTATGTTTCCACCGTAGACAGCGGCAACCTGGCGGGCCACCTGCTGGCGGTGGCGCAGTCCCTTCGTCAGCTCGCAGCGCAGCCAGGCACCGCGCCGGCCGGGATCACCCATCTGATGCAACTCGGCGAACGCTGTGAAAGGCTGTGCATGGCCATGGACTTCAGCGGCCTCTACAGCAGCAAACGCCACCTCTTTCACATCGGCCTGCGCGTGCATGAGCAGGCGCTCGACGCGAGCTTTTACGACCTGATGGCCTCGGAGTCGCGCCTGACCAGCTTCCTGGCGATCGCCAAAGGCGACGTGCCCCGGCGCCACTGGCAGGCGTTGGGCCGCTCTTTCCTCACCGTCGGCGTGACGCCTGGCCTGAAGTCCTGGTCGGGCTCGATGTTTGAGTACCTCATGCCCTCGCTGGTGATGATGGAGCCCGACGAAGGCCTGCTGCATGTCTCGGGCCTGGCTGCGGTGAAAGAACAACAGGCTTATGGCGACGCTCAGGGCCTGCCTTGGGGTGTTTCAGAGTCTGCCTACTTCGGGCAAGACCACACGCTGGCCTACCAATACTCGCCCTTCGGCGTGCCGCGGCTGGCCCTGCGCCGCACACCGCCCACTGACCGTGTGGTCGCACCCTATGCCACCATCATGGCGGCCCAGTTTGATCCACAGCAGGCGATGGCCAACCTGCGCCAGCTCGATCAATGGGGTGCGCGCGGCGAATACGGTTTTGTCGACGCACTGGATTTCACCGTCGCACGCCAACCCGGCGCGCAGGCGCTCAGCCTGGTCAACACCTTCATGGCACACCACCAGGGCATGTCGCTGGTGGCGCTGTGCAATGTGCTGTGCGATGACGCCCCGCGGCGCTGGTTCTCTTCCGCGCCGCTGATGCAGGCGTTCGAATCGCTGCTGCACGAAAAGACCCCGCGCCAGATCATCGAAAGCGCCGATCCCCGCGCCCTGCCCGAGCTGGGCGACGAGGCCCAGGCCCGGCTTTACCACTCGCGCGAACTGGACCCCGCCGCGCCCGGCTGGCAGCCCACACAGTTGCTCTCGAACGGGCGCTACAGCGTGGCCCTGCGCGCCAACGGCGCGGGCGTCAGCCGCTGGCGCAGCGGCGACAAGACCTGGAACATCACGCGCTGGCGCGACGACCTGCTGCGCGACGCCTGCGGCACCTTCATCTACCTGCGTCTGGCGGGGCAAGACCGGCTCTCGTCCCTGACGCTGCACCCGGCGCCGCACCCCGACTGGCGCTACAAGGCGACCTTCCTGGCCGACCGCGTGCAATTCGACGCAGCGTCGGACCAGCTGGAAGCGACGACCACCGTGCTCGTCAGCCCCGAGGACGACACCGAAATACGCACCGTCACGCTGCACAACGTCTCGGGCGCCGAAATCACACTGGACGTCGTGTCGTGTTTTGAGGCCGTGCTGACCGACCCGCGCGCCGACGAGGCCCATCCGGCCTTTTCCAACCTGTTTGTGCAGACCCAGTGGCATGCCGAATGGCGCGCCCTGCTGCTGTCGCGCAAGGCCCGCCTGCAAGGCGACCCGGCCATGGCGGTGGCGCATTTCCTGGCGGACTCTGAGGCCAATGTGCGCGCCATCGACTTCATCGCAGATCGGCGCACCTTCCTTGGCCGCAATCGCGGCCCCGAAGACCCGGCACTGCAAACCGAAATTCACGGCGAAGGCGGCACGCCCATCAATGGGCTAGACCCGGTGGCCGGCCTGCGCGTGCGCATACGCATCCCTGCTGGCGGCATGGCCAGGCTCAGCTTTGCCACCGCCGCTGCGCCCAATCTTGACGAACTGCCCGCGCGCATCGACAAGTACCTGCAACCCATGCACGTGGAACGCGCCACCCGCATGGCCGCCACGCTGGCCCAGGTGCGCCTGCGCGACCTGGGTGTGGACCCGGAAGAAAACGCCGCGCTGCAGGACATCAACACCGCGCTGATGTACAGCTGCACCCGCCCGGTGGCCGAGCGCGGCCTGGTGGATCAGCGCCAGCTCTGGCGCTTCGGCATCTCCGGCGACAAGCCCATCGTGCTGGTGCTGATCCATTCCAGCAACGGCATGGCACTGGTGCATTCCCTGCTGCAGGCCCAGCCTTGGTGGAGTTTTTGCGGCCTGGCCACCGACGTGGTGATCCTGAACAGCGAAGTCAACTCCTACCTGATGCCGCTGCAGCGCGACATCCTCGCGCTGCGCGACCGCACGCTGCAGCAAGCCGAGAACAGCTTTCCGGGCCGGGACGCCGGCGGCTTCTTCCTGCTGCGCGAGCAGGAAATCGTGCCGTCCGAAAAGGCCGCCCTCACCGGCCTGGCACGGGTCATCCTGGTGGCCGACGGCCGGCCGCTGGAGGTGCAGGCCGCGGCGCTGCAGGCCATCGGCAACCCGCAACGCGCCAACATGCCCGCCAAACCCGCCAGGCCCCTGCTGCCCGCGCCTCACGCTGCCGGTGCCGTACATCCACCGCAAGGCCACTTCGACGCCACCACCGGCGAGTTCCAGTTTGTGGTGGACCCGGCAAACCGTCCGTCCCGCCCCTGGGTCAACGTGATCGCCAACGCCTCCTTCGGTTTTCAGGTCTCCGAGGCCGGCGCCGGCTACACCTGGGCGGTCAACAGCCGGCTGCACCAGGTCACGCCCTGGTCCAACGACCCGGTGACCGACCCCTGCTTTGAACACTACCTGCTGCAAGACCTGGACACGCAGGCGCTGCTCCCCTTGAACGCGGCCGGAGGCAGCGGCGCATCTTGCCGCGTGCGCCACGGCCAGGGCTATTCGGCGTTTGAGTCGGTGCACGGCGGGCTGAAGGTAGAGACCACGTATTTCGCCGACATCAACGACCCCATCAAGCTTGTGCAACTGCGGCTGCACAACGAAGGTGGCGAGGCGCGCCGGCTGCGCGCGCTCGCCATGGTCGAGTGGCAGATGGGTGGGGCACGCCATGAGCGCCGCACCATCCGCGCCTGGAAATCTGACACCCCGGCTCTCACGGCCGTGTTCGCCAAACAGCGAGAAAGCCGCGCCGGCTTCGGCGGCAATACGGCCTTTTTGTCTGCCGCTGGCTTGCCCGGCCCGCTGCAGTGGACCTGCGACCGAAGCGAATTCTTTGACAGCACGGGCCAGCTGGTGATTCCCGCCGCGCTGGGCCAAAGCGCCACTGGCGGCGCAGACCCCTGCGCGGCGCTGGCTGGCGACTTCACGCTCGCTCCAGGCCAGAACCTGACGCTAACCTTCATGCTGGGCCACGCCGCTGATCCGGCAGCCGCCGAGCAACTGGCCCGCAACTGGCAAACCCGCGATGCCGCGCAAACGCTGGACGAGGTCAAGAGTTATTGGTCCAGCCTGCTGGGCAAGCTGCAGGTGCGCACGCCCGACCCGCTGTTCGATGCGCTGGTCAATCGCTGGCTGCTCTACCAGACGCTGGCCTCACGCCTGTGGTCCAAGGCCGGCTTCTACCAGGCCGGCGGCGCCTTTGGCTTTCGCGACCAGTTGCAGGACGCGATGGCCTTCGCCGTCATCGAACCTGAGCGCCTGCGCCGGCAAATTTTGTTGAACGCCTCGCGCCAGTTCCCCGAAGGCGATGTGCAGCACTGGTGGCACGCACCCGGCGGTGAAGGCGTGCGCACGCACTTCTCCGACGACTTGCTGTGGTTGCCCTACGCCTGCGCCTTCTACCTGCAGGTGACGGGCGATGCCAGCATCCTGGACGAGCCAGTCGCCTTCATCGACGGCCCGGCGATCCCTGAAGGTGCGGAAGACGCCTACTACGCACCGCAAACCAGCACGCAGACGGCCACGCTGTTTGAGCACTGCGCACGCACGCTGGACAAGAGCCTGGCTACCGGCAGCCACGGCCTGCCCCTGATGGGCACCGGCGACTGGAACGACGGCATGAACCGCGTCGGCCACGAAGGCCGGGGCGAATCGGTATGGCTTGGCTGGTTTTTGTGCCGCGTGGTGCAGGACTTTGAGCCGCTGGCCCGGGCCCGCAACGACAACACACGCGCCGACAAATGGATTGCTGCGCGTGAAAGCTGGATCAAGGCCCTGCACCAGGACGGCTGGGACGGCGCCTGGTTCCGCCGCGCGTTTTTTGACAACGGCGCGCCGCTGGGCTCCGCAAGCAACACCGAATGCCGCATCGACCTGATCGCGCAGGCGTGGTCCGTTCTCTCGGGTGCGTCCACCGCCGAGTTCACCGGCCCCGCGCTGCAGGCCATGACCGGGCAACTGATCGACCACGAGGCCGGCCTGCTGCGCCTGCTCACGCCGCCACTGCAAACGTCGCCCAACAACCCGGGTTACATCCAGGCCTACCCGCCCGGTGTGCGCGAAAACGGCGGCCAGTACTCACACGCCGCCGTCTGGGCCATGATGGCCCAGGCCGCCACCGGCGATGCCGAAGCCGCGTGGGAAAGCTTCAAGGCCATCAGCCCCGCCCACCGCAGCGAACACCCGGAGCGCGGGCCCGTGTACGAGCTGGAGCCCTATGTGATGGCCGGCGATATCTATGGCGCGGCGCCCTATGTGGGCCGCGGCGGCTGGAGCTGGTACACCGGCTCGGCCGCGTGGCTGCACCGCGCGGCGATCGAAAACATTCTGGGCCTCAAGATTGAGCAAGGGGCGCTCTCGCTCTCGCCGTGTGTCCCGGTGCACTGGCCCTCGTTTGAGATCACGCTGCGTTTGCAAGAGCGCGTCGTCAACCTTCGCTGGCAACGCGCGGAGCTTGCACTGGAAGACGGCTTCAGGCCCGACCGCGTGATCACGCCAGGGCAAGTGGTGATGCTGGCCGAGCTGTCAGCCCAGGCCACATTGCTGGTGCAGGCTGCCGCAGCCTGACACACGTTGCTATTGTTTTCGTAGCTACTTGCCCATGCTCTATATGGGCTAGAGGACTTTTTTCCTTAAAAACCCTCACACGCGTGTCAACTCACCAAACCTGGAAGGCGTGCGGCGTGCCGCAGGCGGCAGGTAAGTCGGCGCTTCAACCCCCTCCACGGTTTCGATCAGGCCCAGCTCCAGCAAGGAGCGCAGGGATTCGTCGAGTGAGCGCGGCGGCATGAACTGCTGCAACTGCTCAAACCACACGCCAGTGCCGCACATCTCCAGCACATCGTGCAGGTACCGCGACAACGAACCCGCGGTTTGTGCTTTGGTGTTGACTACATCCACGCAGGCGCGGCCCCTGGCGGTCAGCCGGTAGCAGCGTGAAGCAAGGCTCGGAAGCGGGGGCGCGTGGGTCGAGGTCATGGTGTCTCCTTCGGCACCCTGCTGTGAAGATGTAACGCCGGGCGCTGCCGCGGCCATCGTTCACGCAAGGTTTCGGTATTTGCACAAGGGAGTTGCGGGGCAAACCCGGATTGTCCAGATCGCAGCTCTCAGGGCTCATCGTGAACCTGCGGGCATGAAGCGCCATTGACGAAAGTCAAGAGCGAACCCCCACCTGACACCGCATTCTTGACGCCAGTCAAGAATTTTGTATTTAGCGCGGCTTGTGGTCAGTAGTCAGCGCAGAAAGGCGTACGGACCCGAAGCGGCTTGGGCTTGTCAGGTGCTGATGGCATTGGTAAATGTCAGCCGGTTGCCGAAAGGGTCCCTGATCGACATGTCCCGGCTCTCCCAGGGCGTGTCTTCAATGCCGGGCCGGGTGTATTTGTAGTTTTTTGCCAGAAGCTGCCGGTGAAAGGCGTCCAGCTCGTCGGTTTCAATCCGCATCGCGGCGCCCGGGCTGCAGTCGCCATGGTGCTCTGACAAATGAAGGATGCAGCCGCCCCTGGAGATTTGCAGGTAGAGCGGCATGCCGGGTTCAAAGCGATGCTCCCAATCGATCTTGAAGCCGAGGAAGTCGACGTAGAACTCCCTGGCCTTGGCTTCGTCGAAGATGCGAAGGATGGGCGTGGTTTTCCCGAAACTCATATCTGCAATTTCCTCATCAAATGGAAGAATCAATCAATGTAGGGCCCCTTGACCTCGCCCCAGCCCCATCGCGGCATGGGCGCATCAACATCCACCGTGGCCCCGGGCTGGGAATTGATCACCGCCAGCCGGGAACCCCATTCCAGGTAACCCACCAGCGCCGACCTGAACTCGGGGTCGTCAGGCATGCCCAGCTCATCCGCCGTCTCCAACAGCAAACCCACCCAGCGCCGCCGCTGCTCCTGCACCAGATGCTTGTTGAGGTGCTGCCGGATCATGTGCGGATGGCCGCCGTGCTGCTCCGAATACGTCGCCGGCCCGCCCAGCACTTCGCCCAGAAATGCGGCCACATGAGCCGGATGGCTGTCGTCCATGTGCGCGAAAACCGGCCCCAGCAGGGCGTCCTTCTTCACGTGCTCATAAAAGCGCGTGGTCAATCGGGTCAGGGCGTCGAGGCCGCCTACCCATTCATACAAACTTGGAATGACACGTTCTGGCATGGCAATGTCCTGGCAGTTTCAGTGGGGAGATGTCTCAAAGAAAGCGCAGATTAACATTGCCACTGGCATTCATGCCATCACACTCATAACGTCCATCAGGCCACCCCATCAAACACCCCGCCATGCTCATCATTGAAGGACTGTGGTTCCGCTACCCCAACCCGCAAGTGGAAATCCTCACCAACTGGTCCGGCGAAATCCTGCCGGGCGTCACCCTGGTGCAGGGCGGTGACGGGCGCGGCAAGAGCACCTTGCTTCGCCTTCTGGCGGGCGCCTTGCCCGCCGACGAGGGGAAGTTAACGCTCAACGGTATCTCGCTCAAAAACCAACCCGACGCTTATCGCCGGCAGCTGTTCTGGATGGAGCCGCGCACCGACACCTTTGATCAGCTGACACCGCCGCAATATTTCGAAGATGTTCGCAGCCGGTACCCGGGTTTTGATGCGGATTTGACCGGCCCGCTGGTCGAAGGCCTGGGGCTGGAGCCGCACATGGGAAAGCAGCTTTTCATGCTCTCCACGGGGTCAAAGCGCAAGGTCTGGCTGACGGCAGCGTTTGCCTCTAGCGCTGCGGTGTTGTTGCTGGATGAACCTTTTGCCGCGCTGGATGCGCCTTCGATTGCCTTTGTCAAAGAGCAGCTTCAGGGCATCTCAGCGCATGCAGGGCGGGCCGCTGTGATTGCAGACTATTCGGCCCCCAGCGGTGTGCCGCTGGCTGGTGTAATCGACCTGGGCGACTAAGCCAAAGACGCACTACTTCGGCACAAAGGCCAGTTGTTGCGCCACAAAGCCGTCAAAGGCCTTGAGCAGCGGCTGGTATTTTTCAATGCTGCCCTCAAGCTGCGCCAGCGCCGCGCAAGTCGCCTCCAGCGTGGACAGTTGCCCCGGCTTATGGGCCTTGCGGATCAGGTAGTTTGACGCGGGCGCATCTGCGAGTGACAGGCGCGGCAACTTCCGCAACAGCGGGCTTAGATGCAGCATCTTGCGGCTTTTCCGCCAGGTACCGTCCAGCACCACGAGCCGAACGCGGGATGGGTCTTTGAGCTGCGCGGTATCCAGGGCGAGGGCTTCGTCTTCCGGCGTCTGCGGATACAAGAGCACCGTGTACTTTGGCCCTTGCAGCGCATCACGCAAGCCGGCTTCGTCAAAGGCATCACCCGCCAGCATGCGGCTGCGCGGCAGGCTCAGGTGCAGCAGGCGGGCGCTGTTTTTGGCGTGGTCAATTTCCAGCGGATGCTGAAGGATCAGCACCTCAGCCTCATGCGCGATGGGTGTGACCCACTCGCAGATGCAGGTGCCTTGCGGGCGCAGGCACGCGGCGCAGCGCGGGCGCGTCACGGGCAAGGCTCTCTCGTCAATGACGAGGCTCGCCGGCGCCGTCAGCCTTGTCGCCGTTGGCATAGGCATTCCTCAGGTGCACCGGTTTGCTCTTCTTCTTGCGCATGCGGATGTTGAGCATCTCCACCGCCACCGAGAACGCCATCGCGAAGTACACATAGCCCTTGGGCACATGGTGGTCCAGGCCCTCGGCGATGAGCACCACGCCCACGACGACGAGGAAGGACAAAGCCAGCATCTTGATGGTCGGGTGGTCGGATACGAAGCGGCCGATGGCCGGTGCAAACAGCATCATCAGGCCCACCGAGGCGATGACCGCGGCGATCATGACGGCCAGGTTGTCCACCATGCCGACGGCCGTGATGATGGAGTCCAGCGAGAACACCATGTCGACAATCATGATCTGCACGATCACGGCCGCAAACGTGGCCTTGACAGCGCTGGAGGCGTGGCCCTCTTCGCCTTCCATGGACTGGTGAATTTCACCGGTGCTTTTCCAGATCAGGAACAGGCCCCCTGCAATCAAAATCAGGTCGCGTCCCGAGATTTCCTGCTTCAGGATGGTGAAGAGGGGGTCTACCAGCCCGATGATCCACGACAGCACAAACAGCAAGCCGATACGCATGAACATCGCCATAAAAAGGCCCAGGCGCCGCGCCAGCTCCTGCTTGTCCTTGGGCAGCTTGTCGACCAGGATGGAGATAAAGATGATGTTGTCGATCCCGAGCACCAGCTCCAGCGCGGTCAGCGTGGCAAAAGCGATCCAGGCTTGCGGGTCGGTCAGCAGTTCCATCATGGTGTTACCTCTTTCTTTTTAGGGACTTCACGAGCCCAAGAACTCGCCGATGGGCTTGAGGTCTTCAACCCGGTCGCAAATCGATTTGACGATCATCAAGATCGGAATCCCCAGCAGCAAGCCCCACACCCCCCACAACCAGCCCCAGGCCAGCAGCCCGACAAACACTGCAACCGGGTTCATGCGGCTGGCGCGGCTGGTGAGCCAGGGTGTGAGCAGGTTGCCCACGACAGTGTGGATGGCCAGCGAGGCGCTGCCAACGGCCAGTGCCATATTGAGCGAGCCAAACTGCATAAAAGCCACCAGCGCAGACGCTGCGGCAGTGACAAGCGAGCCGACGTAGGGCACCAGGTTCAGCACAGCGGCGGCAATGCCCCACACAGCGGCGTTGTGAAGCCCCAGCGCCAGCAGGGCCAGCCAGGTCAGGACGCCCACCAGGGCGCTGGTCAACAGCTGCACCTGCAGGTAGCGCTGGATCTGGCCGGTGATTTCATTGAGCGCCTGCAACGTGATCCTCTTGCTGCTGAGGCTGTCGCCCGCCAGCTTGAGCAGCTTGCGCCGGAAGGTGTCGCCGGAGAGCATCAGGAAATACGTGAGAAAGACCACCACGGTGGCCTGGCCCATCAGCGCGATGAGGCCCACGGTGCCCGTCCATAGATAGTGGGTAATGTTAAAGCGAGCGGGCTCCACCACTACCCGCATGGCGCCGCGAGTGCTACCGGGGGTGCTGCTTTCCTGAGCAGCCTGCTCGATCTGCGCGGCGGCTTTCTGCACAGTCTCCAGCGCGCTGTCAGAACGCCCGGTGCGCGCCTTCACGGCCTGCCGGAACTTCTGCGCCGCCACCGGCAACGCTTCCAGCAAGTCGGTGGCTTCGTCGCTGAGTGAGTAGGCAGTGGTGCCGATGCCGCCGAGAATGGACAGCAACAGCACCGCCGCACTCAACCAGCGCGGCACCCGCCTTGTTTCAAGCCAATTCACCACCGGCGAGAGCGCATAGCTGAACAGCACACCCACCATCACCGGAATAAACACCGCCTTGGCCCAGTGCAGAACAAACAGGAACGCCAGGCCCGCCAGCACCACCAGCGACATATTGCGAATATCGACCGGCATGTGAAGCAGCACGCGCTCCGCGTCCGTAGCCGGAGCTGGGTCTGCCGGCGGCGCGGAAGCTGCTTCTTTGTCGGTCATGCGTTCCCTGTATGAATTGTTGGCGCCGGACGCGAATAACGGAACTTGCGCGTCGGAAGCCCGAGGTAGTACTTACGCAGATATTCAAACCGGGCGGCCCATGAAAAGGTGTAGGACGCCGTCGCCGGAACGTACCAGCTGTTCAGGCCAGTGCGCAAAATCAGCTGGTACCCGTTGCGGCGCATCAGGGCATGCTTCCGGTGATGGGTGACGTGATCCTCAATCAGCACCAGCCGGGGCTGCCAATAAGCGAAATCGAAACCCGACAGGGCGACCAGTTCATGCCCCTCGATGTCGATCGACAGCAAGTCGAACCCCACCGGCGCGCTGTTGGCCCGCAGCATGGCATCCAGCGTGTCGCAGCGCACCTGCACGGTGGAACGGATCACCGCACCCAGCGCGATGGGCTGGTTTTCCAGGGTCGAATGCGGCCCCGCGCGGTTGAGCTGGAGCAGTTTGCCGGCGTTTTCGGGGCTGGAGCAGGCCATCTCGATCACCACGCCTTTGCGGCTCTGGCGCAGCAGTTCACAGCAATCCGGGTCGGGTTCTACCAGCAACCCCGTCCAGCCCAGCACCTCGAGGTGCTGCGACTGGGAGTCGAGCACCGGGTCGTTGGCGCCCACATCGACATAAAAGCCCGTTCCGCCGGCGAAAAATTCCTGTACCAGCTGGCGCTCAATGGCGGGTTCGTTGCTGAAGCGGTTGACGTGGCGTTGAATGAAGTCGGCGTGTTTGGGCATGGATACTGGTTGGATAAAAGCTTGGGAAGAGCCTGAGAAGAGGCGGCAGGATTGAATCAGCCCGTGATGGCTTCGCGCACCGCGCTGAGTTGGCGCCGCGACACGGCCAGCAGTTCATCCACGCCGTTGAGCCGCACCGCCCAGCCTTCGCCTTCCTCCGGGTCAAAGTGCTTTTCAAGCGCGCGCACCGCCCGCCGCGCGATCAGCGCGTTGCGGTGAATGCGCATGAAGCGGGCGGCGTGGCGCTCTTCCAGCTCGCTCAGCGAGCCGTCCAGGATGTAGCTGCGCCCGGCCGTGCGCACCGTGATGTATTTAAGTTCGGCCTTGAAGTACAGCACCTCGGCCAGCGGCACGCGCTCGGTCCGGCCCCGGTCCTGGATGATCAGCATTTCTTCGGCCGCGTTGGTCTGGGGAGTCCTCGCCCCTTGCGCAGCCTGCATGAGCCGCTCTACTTTTTGTAGCGCCTGCTGCAATCGCTCCAGCCGCACCGGCTTGGTCAGGTAGTCGACGGCTTCGAGCTCGAAGGCCTGCACGGCGTGCTCGGAATGGGCGGTGACAAACACCACGGCCGGTGGCTGCGGCATCGCGGCAATCGCCCCGGCGAGCGTCAGGCCGTCGGCGCCCGGCATGCGGATGTCGAGCAGCACTGCGTCAAAAGGCTCGCGCTGCAAGGCCTTCATCGCCTCGGTCGCGTCAGCCGCTTCGGCGGCCACCATCGCGGCCGGCGCCGTGCAGTCGCTCACCAGGGTGCGCAGGCGGGAACGCGCCAGCGCTTCATCGTCAACCACCAATACCTTGAGCTTCATGCGGGGATCTCCAGCCGGACCTGAAACACACCGTCTTTGAACACGGTCTTGAATTTCGCCTCGACATCATGCAGCAAGACCAGGCGTTCCCGCACATTGGCCAGCGCCAGGCCGTGGCCGCGCTCGCCAACACCGGCGGGCGTGGAGTTGGTGACCTTGATGACCACCGTGCTGCCGCGTTTGAGGGTGGATATTTTCAGTTGTGCGCCGCTGGCGCTGGGCTCCACCCCGTGCTTGACGGCGTTTTCCACCAGCGGCTGCAACAACAGCGGAGGCAGCTTGGCTTCGCCGGCTTCGGGGTCCAGGCTCCACTGCACCTGCAGGCGATCCCCAAAACGCACCTGCTCGATGGCCAGGTAGCGCTGGGCCAGCGCGATTTCCTGCCCCAGCGTGACGGACTCGGCGGGGTCGGCCAGCGCATGGCGAAAAAGCTCGCTCAGGTCCTCCAGCACAGCCTCGGCTTTGGCCGGCTCGGCGCGCACCAGCGCAATGGCGCTGTTGAGGGTGTTGAAGAGGAAGTGCGGCCGGATGCGCGACTGCAGCTCTGCCAGGCGCGCGGCCGTGGCGGCTGGTGTACGCGCTCTGGCCCGCCAGAAAAGGCCCGCCAGCACCATGGCCGACAGCAACGCACCCGCCGCCGCGCTGGCCAGCCAGGGCGCGGGCTGCAGCAGGGTCATCAGGCTCAGCAGGCCGCAGCCGTAGACCCCCGCCGCCATGCCCAGCACGATGCCCGAGACCCACTGGCCAGAAGCGCGCAGCCGGTTCAGGCGCGTCTTGAGCGCGCACACGGCGATCAGCCAGGCCAGCGTGGCCGGCAGCACACCGCCGGTGAGCAGCGAAAAGCGCAGAACCCAGCCCAGCGGCTGCTGGGCCGCGAACATCGCCACCACCGCCACCACAGCCTCCATGAACAGCACCACACGCAGCACCACGCCCACCTGGCAGGCGTCAAACATGGTGACGCGGTCGGACGGGCGCGCCATAGGCTCATCGCCCTGGATAAAGCTTCCGAGCAGTGTGGACTCGCCGAAGTTCTGGAGGTCGGGCACGGGTTTCATGGGTGGCTGGAAATCCTGGGTCATGTGCGGGTGCGCTCTGGCCTGGGGCCGGGAAGCCCGGGATTTCCAGGCCATGCCGGCACGCAGATAAAATCGCAAGGAAGAGTATTGCACCGGTCATGGCCATTCGGCCATGGGTTGAAACACTATTTCAGCCCCTTGGGGCGAAGATCTGCCCGAAACAGAGCATCCGGCCCCCTGAATACCGGCCGGCGACTGCCCGACAAGAAAGCCTGACGTGAATCAATTCGACAAAAAATCCCAAGCCTGGTCCGCCCTTTTCTCCGAGCCCATGAGCGATCTGGTCAAACGCTACACATCCAGCGTGTTTTTTGACAAGCGCCTGTGGCAGGCCGACATTGCCGGATCGCTCGCCCACGCCGAGATGCTGGCCGCGCAAAAAATCATTCCTGCGGCCGACTACGCCGACATCCAGAAAGGCATGGCGCAGATCACCAGCGAAATCGATTCCGGCGCCTTTGAATGGAAGCTGGACCTCGAAGACGTGCACTTCAACATCGAAGCGCGCCTGACCCAGCTGGTGGGCGACGCCGGCAAGCGCCTGCACACCGGCCGCAGCCGCAACGACCAGGTGGCCACCGATGTGCGCCTGTGGCTGCGCAGCGAGATCGACCTGATTGGCGGTCTGCTGACCGACCTGCAAAAAGCGCTGGTCGATATCGCCGAGAAGAACGTGGAAGTCATCCTGCCCGGCTTTACCCACCTGCAGGTGGCGCAGCCGGTGAGCTTTGGCCACCACATGCTGGCTTATGTCGAGATGTTCAGCCGCGACGCCGAACGCATGCAGGAAATCCGTCAACGCGTGAACCGCCTGCCGCTGGGCGCCGCCGCGCTGGCCGGCACCAGCTACCCGCTGGACCGCGAACGCGTGGCCAAAACCCTGGGCATGGTCGATGAAGCCGGCCGGCCGCAGGTCTGCCAGAACAGCCTTGACGCGGTGAGCGACCGCGACTTTGCGATTGAATTCACGGCGGCGGCCTCGCTTTCGATGGTGCACATCAGCCGCATGAGCGAAGAGCTGATCTTGTGGATGAGCCAGAACTTCAGCTTCATCCACATCCCCGACCGCTTCACCACCGGCTCGTCCATCATGCCGCAGAAGAAAAACCCCGACGTGCCCGAGCTGGCGCGCGGCAAGACCGGCCGCGTGGTCGGCCACCTGATGGGCCTGATCACCCTGATGAAGGGCCAGCCGCTGGCCTACAACAAGGACAACCAGGAAGACAAAGAACCGCTATTCGACACCGTCGATACGCTGAAAGACACGCTGCGCATTTTTGCCGAGATGGTGGCCGGCATTACCGTCAAGGCAGATGCCATGGAAGCCGCCGCACTGCGCGGCTACGCCACCGCCACCGACCTGGCCGACTACCTGGTGAAAAAAGGCATTCCTTTCCGTGACGCGCATGAGACCGTAGCCCACGCCGTCAAGGCCGCCACTTCGCATGCGGTCGACTTGTCAGAACTGCCGCTCTCCGTGCTGCAAGAGTTCAACCCGAAGATCGGAAAAGACGTGTACGACTGTTTGAGCCTGCGCGGCTCGCTCAATGCCCGCAACATCCTGGGCGGCACCGCGCCGGCCCAGGTGAAAGCGCAGATCGTGCGGCACCGGGCGCGGCTCGCCTAAGCTCTGGCTAAGGTGTTCTTTGTAGAGTGAAGAGCTGCAAAGGACACACCAATGCGTTTATTGCTGGTTGAAGACGACGCCATGATCGGCGAAACCGTGCTGCAAGTGCTGCGCGGCGAGCACTACGCCGTTGACTGGGTGCGTGACGGCCGCATGGCCGACGAGGCCCTGCGCAGCGCGCAGTACGACCTGGTGCTGCTGGATCTCGGCCTGCCCAAGCGCGACGGCCTGGAAGTGCTGCGCGCCCTGCGCGCGCGCCGCGACACCACCCCCGTGCTGGTGGCCACCGCGCGTGATGCGGTCGGCGACCGCATCGCCGGGCTGGATGCCGGCGCCGACGATTACGTCGTCAAGCCCTATGACACCGACGAGCTGCTGGCGCGCATACGCGCGCTGATACGCCGCAGCGCCGGCCGGGCCGAACCGGCCTTCGAACACAAAGGCGTGAGCCTGAACCCGGCCACGCGCGAAGCCAGCCTGAACGGCCAGCCGGTGTCGCTTTCGGCGCGCGAATGGGCGGTGCTTGAGCCCCTGCTTACCCGCCCGGGCGTAGTGCTGTCACGAGCGCAGCTGGAAGAAAAACTCTTCAGCTGGAAAGACGACGTCAGCAGTAACGCGGTAGAGGTCTATATCCACGGCGTGCGCAAAAAGCTGGGCAACGACATCATCCTGACCGTGCGCGGGCTGGGCTACCTGGTGCCCAAGGAATGAAGAAGCCGGCAAGTCACTCCCTGAGAAGAAGGCTGCTCTGGTTTGTGTTGGCTGCGATCTTCCTGGCCGCCTTGCTTCAAGCCGGCACCGCCTATCGCGGCGCCCTGCAGCAGGCCGACGCCATGTTCGACGAGCACCTGCAGCAGATGGCGCGCTCGCTGCGCAGCGGCATCCCCCTGAATTCACCGCTGGACGAAGCCGACAGCGACGACCGCTTTGAGGTTTATGTGCAGATCTGGGGCCAGGACGGCACACAGATCTTTCGCTCGACCCGCTCGGCCCTGCCGCCGCGCGCGGTGCTGGGTTTTTCGGACGTAGAGGCCCACGGCAACCGCTACCGCGTCTACACCCTGCAAACCGCGCTGCAAACCGTGCAGATCGCGCAGGACCTGGACGCGCGCTCGGCCCGCGCGCGGGCCTTGGCGGTGCGTGCCGTGCTGCCTTTTGTTTTTCTCACGCCGCTGTTGATGCTGGCGGTTTGGTGGGTCATCAGCCGCTCGCTCGCGCCGATTGAACGCGCCCGCCGCCAGGTGGCCGGCCGCCGGGCCGATGATTTGTCGCCGCTGGCCGACGCCGGGCTGCCCGATGAGGTTCGCCCGCTGGTGGACGAACTCAACCTGCTCTTTGGCCGCGTACGCGGCGCTTTCGAGGCGCAGCGGCATTTTGTGGCCGACGCGGCGCACGAGCTGCGCTCACCGCTGACGGCGCTCAAGCTGCAAGCGCAGGCGCTGCGCCACAACGACCATGCGCCGGCCGAGCGCGAAGCCGGCATTGCACGGCTCAACCAGGGCATTGACCGCGCCATACGCCTGGTCGAGCAATTGCTGGTGCTGGCCCGCGAAGAAGCCACCGGGCCGGCGGCCGCAGACGCCGCCGAAACCACCGCACCCGTGAACCTGCAGGACGTGGTGAAGCTGGCAGTGTCCGACGTGCTGCCGCATGCACACCACAAAGAAATCGATCTGGGTGTAATGGGCGAGCTGCCGGCGCAACCGGTGCAGGTCAGCGGCCAGAGCGAGGCCCTGCGCATCCTGCTGCGCAACCTGCTGGACAACGCCGTCAAATACACGCCGCCCGCCGGCCGGGTCGATGTGTCGCTGGCCGTGCAGGACGGCCGGCCGGTGCTGACGGTCGAAGACAGCGGCCCGGGCATCGGGCCCGACGACCGCGAACGCGTGTTCGACCGCTTCTACCGGGCCGGCAAAGAGGCCGCACCCGGCGAGGCGGCCGAGGCCGGCAGCGGCCTGGGGCTGGCCATCGTCAAGGTCATCGCCGGGCGGCACTTTGCGGCGCTGCAACTGGGCAGCTCGGAGCGCCTGGGTGGGCTGAAGGTGGAAGTCACATTCCCTGCGGTCACACCCGCAGCCTGAGTTTTTTTGACTCCGGTCTGCTATTTATTCAATAGCAAACTGTCCATGTGCCTAATGGGCTAGAGGCACTTTTCTTCAATAAATCCGGCTGAGAACGCCCCGCCCCGGTGTGGCGACGCAATCCAGGGTCCGGGCGGCTGAGGGCCCTGGTTTTAAGCCCGGCCTAAGACAGCGTCCTCATAGTTGTGGGTAACGGCACCACGGGTGTGCCCCAACCCAAGGAAGCAACTCATGAAATTCGCTGCACTGAAAAATACCCAGCTGGTTCTTGCGCTCCTGGCCGCCGGCGCCGTTGGCGGTGCCGGTGTGAGCGCGTTCAATGCCGCGCACTCCGTCGCCACCGCCGCCGCACCGGCGGCCCTCAGCGCCAGCGCAGGCACCCTGGCGCCCATGGCCAGCGTGCCGATGGCCCTGCCCGACTTCTCCCAGATCACCGAGCGCTACGGCCCGGCCGTCGTCAATATCAGCGTGACCGGCACGACCAAGGTGCGCAACGACTCCCCCATGGCCCAGGGGGACGATGACGACAACGACGACACGCCGTCGTCGGGCGATCCTTTCTTCGAATTCTTCAAGCGCTTCCAGCAAGGCCAGGGCCGCCCCGGCGGTCGCGGCAATGCGCAGGAAATGCCCACGCGCGGCCAGGGCTCCGGCTTTATCGTCAGCCCCGACGGCATCATCCTGACCAACGCCCATGTGGTGCGTGACGCCAAGGAAGTCACCGTCAAGCTGACCGACCGGCGTGAATACCGCGCCAAGGTGCTGGGCGCCGATCCGAAAACCGATGTCGCCGTGCTGCGCATCGACGCTAAAAATCTGCCCGTGGTCACCCTGGGCAAGGTCAGCGAGCTGAAGGTGGGCGAATGGGTGCTGGCCATCGGCTCGCCCTTCGGCTTTGAAAACACCGTGACCGCCGGCGTCGTGAGCGCCAAGGGCCGCTCGCTGCCCGACGACAGCGCCGTGCCTTTCATCCAGACCGACGTGGCCGTGAACCCCGGCAACTCGGGCGGCCCGCTCTTTAACACCCGCGGCGAAGTGGTCGGCATCAACTCACAGATTTACACCCGAAGCGGCGGCTACCAGGGCGTGTCCTTCGCCATCCCGATCGATGTCGCCGCCCGCATCAAGAACCAGCTGGTAGCCACCGGCAAGGTCGAGCATGCGCGCCTGGGCGTGGCGGTGCAGGAAGTCAACCAGGCCTTTGCCGACTCCTTCAAGCTCGACAAGCCCGAAGGTGCGCTGGTCTCCACGGTCGAAAAAGGCGGCCCCGGCGATAAGGCGGGCCTGCAGTCCGGCGACGTGATCCGCAGCGTCAACGGCCAGCGCATCGTGTCCTCAGGCGACCTGCCTGCGCTGATCGGCCTGGCAACCCCCGGCGACAGCATCAAACTGGATGTGTGGCGCCAGGGCGCGGCCAAAGAGCTCACCGCCAGGCTGGGCAGCGCCGACGACAAATCCACCCAGGCCGCAGCCAAAAAGGACAGCCCCAATCAGGGCAGGCTGGGCCTGGCCCTGCGCCCGCTGCAGCCTGATGAGAAGCAGGAAGCCGGCGTTGACAACGGCCTGGTAGTGCAGCAAGCCACAGGCCCTGCGGCCCTGGCCGGCGTAGAGGCAGGTGATGTGCTCCTGTCCATCAACGGCGTGCCGATGAAAAACATCGAACAGGTGCGCGCCGCCGTGGCCAAGGCCGAGAAATCCATCGCGTTGCTGATCCAGCGCGGCGACAGCAAGATTTTTGTGCCGGTGAATTTGGGCTAAGCGAAGAAAAGCGGGCAGCACGTAGCCCCTGGTGCTTTGCCGGGAGCCGCAAGACCTCCTGGCGGAATCACCTGAGTTGCGGTGCCCCGCCCGCCGGTGATGTGAAGATGGCTCCGCGAAGGCATCTTTCCAGGGCCTGAATGACCAGCCGGCGGGAGCTCATGCCTTTGCGCAGGATGCCGATCTCGCGGTAAAAAGTCTTTTCGCCCAGGGATATGGCGCGCACTCCCGATGGCATGGGCAGGTCGGCCTCGACCATCGGCACCAGCGCAACCCCAAGGCCTTCAGACACCAGGTTCATCAGGCCCGTGATCTCGTCAAGCTCGATGGCGTCTTGCACCACAAGCTTGTTCTCGCGCAGGAACCGGCTCACCAGACGCCCGCCGAAAGACGTGCGTTCGTAGCGCAGAAATGGCTGCGTCCGGAGCAGTGCGCGCCAGTCCCGCCCCTTGGTATCTTTGCGCACGAACAGCTTGAAAGGTTCGTGCATCAAGGTCTGCCAGGTCATCTCCGGCAAGATGCCGAACGGCGGCCGGATCATGACCGCAGCGTCGATTTCGTCGCTGTCGAGCTGGTCCATCAACTTCATGGACACGCCGGGCGCGATATGGACCAGCAGCTTCGGATTCTCCTTCCTCAAGGCCGCCATCGCGCGCGGAAGCACCGAAGATTGAACGGAAGCAATGGCCCCTATACGCAAGGTGCTGGCGAGTTCGCTATCGCCGCCCGCGTCGCCCAGTTTTGAGAACAACGACACAATCTCTTCGGCGCGCGCGAGTACCCTGGCTCCCGCCTCGTTGAGCATGGCGGAACGCCGCGTCCGGTCGAAGAGCTCCAGCCCGAGGGACTCCTCCAGCCGCTGGATCTGGCTGCTCACGGCGGACTGGGTTAGGCCGATCTGGCCGCCGGCCGCGGAAAAGCCGCCGTAACGCACCACCGCGATCAAGGTTTTCAGTTCGGTAATCACATTGATTTCACGTTGATTAAATCGCGTTTATTAATCGATTTTATTGATTCTCAGGTCAAATATATATCGCTTTTCAAGGTGTATCAATCGCCCTAAAGTACAACCTTCACGACTTCCACGACTCAACGAGGCCTACGATGACCACGCAAACCGCAACCGCCCCCGCCAAAGTTCTCCCGCCATTTCATCTGGCCTTCCCCGTCCACGATCTGGCCGTCGCGCGCCAGTTTTACGGTGAGCTGCTGGGTTGCTCCGAAGGCCGCAGTTCCAGCGAATGGGTTGATTTCAACTTCTACGGCCACCAGATCGTGGCGCACCTGGCGCCGGACGAATGCGGCCATCGCCAGACCAGCGCCGTTGACGGCCACAACGTTCCCGTCCGTCATTTCGGCGCGATTTTGTCTCTGCACGAATGGGACACCCTGGCGGCCCGGCTGAAGGCGGCTGGCACGAAATTCGTCATCGAACCCTACATCCGCTTCAAAGGCGAGCCGGGCGAGCAGGCCACCATGTTTTTCCTCGACCCCTCCGGAAACGCCATCGAATTCAAGGCCTTCGCCACGCTTGACAACCTGTTTGCCAAGTGAGGGGAACGAGGTGACCCACTTCAAGGAAGTCGCTCTCGCACATGCCAGCCGCCTGATCAACCACGGGCCCACGGTCCTGGTGACCAGCGCATATGGCATCGCGCGCAACGTGATGGCGGCCGCCTGGTCGATGCCTGTGGAATTCACGCCGCCTCGCATTGCCATCGTGATCGACAAGAAAACCTATACGCGCGAACTCATCGCCGCCAGCGGCGGGTTCGGCATATGCATCCCCTGCACCACATTGGCCAACCTGACGCATGCGGTCGGAAGCGAATCCGGCCGCACGGTGGACAAGTTTGCGCACTACGGCTTGAAGGCCCGCACCGGCCCCGTACTGGGCATGCCCTTGCTGGAAGAAGGTTGTGCGGCATGGCTGGAGTGCCGGCTGATCAGTGAGCCGCATACCGAAGATGCGTATGACACCTGCTTTGCGGAAGTGGTCGCCGCGGCCGCCGATGAACGTGTGTTTCAGCAGGGGCACTGGCGTTTCGGCGACGACAACCTCGACCTGCAGACGATTCACCACCTGGGAGGTGGCAACTTCGTCAGGCCGGGTGGAATGTTTTATGCCGGCGGTGCGGCGGCCAAGACGCCTTGAATCAATTGCCGAACCAGGAGTTGGTTTCGGCCCACAACGGCCATCACGGCTCCCAGTTTTGCCAGGCGAAGGCTTACCATTGAGGCCATGAAAACAACCTACATCCTCGGCGCCATCCTGGCTTGCAGCGTCATTGGCGCATTGATCGGCTCCCGCGCGGCAAAGACCGCTCTCCTGGTGGCATCCGCGCTCCTGTCCCTCTACGGCCTGTTCCGCCTGCTGGGTTGAACACGCCAGCACCTTCTGACTAGCCGCGACGCGAATCTGTCGATCTCATGGCAAGCACCAGCCGACACCAGGGCAACCTGATCAGCGTTCTCTTGCGGCGCGGCCGCGAAGAACGCCTGGCCCAGGCGGCGGGCGGCCTCACCTTCACGATGGTGATGTCCATGGTGCCGATGCTGGCGGTGAGCTTCGCGCTGTTCGCGCGCACGCCAGCCTTGCACGCCACCGGCGACGCGATCCGCGAGCACCTGCTGCGCGGCCTGCTGCCGGCGGGCATCGCCAAGACGGTGCTCAAGCACCTGGCGCAGTTTGCAGGCAACGCCAACGGCCTCACGCTGGTGGGGTTTGCGGTGCTGCTGGTGTCAGCGCTGAGCCTGCTGCTGAGCATGGAAAACACGCTCAACCGCATCTGGCTGGTGAAGAAACCGCGCCCGGTGCTGCGCCGGCTGGGCCTCTACGTTGGCATGCTGCTGACAGGCCCGGTACTCATCGGCGCCAGCCTGTGGGCTGCGTCGTATCTGGTCGCAGCCTCCAGCGGGCTGGCCGGTGCGCGGCCTGCCTGGGTGCCGCACGCCATTAACCTGGGGCCCGCAGTCTTGAGCGCCGCGGGCTTTGCCTGCCTGTTTCGCTTTGTGCCAAACACCGTCGTGCGATGGAGCCATGCGATTGCGGGCGGCCTGCTCGCGGGCATCGCGTTCGAACTGGGCAAGTACGGCTTTGCGATTTACCTGGCGAATGTGCCCACCTACCGCACGATCTACGGCTCATTTGCGCCGCTGCTGGCTTTTCTGGTGTGGGTGTATTACTCGTGGCTGGTCACGCTGGGCGCGGCGCTGGTCAGCGCCAACTTGCCTCGCGCCGGATCGCAGCCTGCGCGGCGGCTGTCGCGTGCCTAGCCCGGCCTGAGCCCCGCCAAGCGGTGTAGCCTGTCGCCATGGATTCGCTGATCACCGCTTCCGCGCGCGCACTGGCTGCCGGCGACGCGTTGGGCGCCCTCAAGCGGGTCGCGCTGCGCGACGACCCGCCGGCGCTGGCCCTACGCGGCATCGCCATGGCGCAGTTGGGCGATCACCCGCGTGCCCGCGAACTTCTCAAACGTGCGGCCCGCGCCTTCGGGGGCCATGAAGAGCTGGCGCGTGCACGCTGCGTAGTGGCTGAGGCCGAAGTGGCGATGGCCATGCGCGACTTTGCCGGTTCACCGCGCGCACTGGCGTCAGCGGCGGCCACGCTGCAAGCGCATGCCGACACGGCCAATGCGCTGCAGGCGTGGTTGATCACGGCGCGGCGGCTGTTGCTGCTGGGCCGGCTGGATGAGGCCGCCGCGGCGTTGGCGAAGCTGGATGCGCGCGGCCTGCCGCCTTCGCTGCGGGCTGTGGCTGAGCTGACTTCAGCCGAGCTTGCGTTGCGCTCGCTACGCGTTGGCGAAGCGCGGATGGCGCTAGCGCGTGCACACGCAGCGGCCGAGCGTGCGCAAGTGCCTGCACTTATGGCCGAAGTCACGGAAGCGCGCGCCGCACTCGACAGGCCCGCCGCCCGGCGTCTGACCACCAGTGGTGAGCAAGCACTGCGCCTTGACGAGGTTTCGGCGCTCCTGGCCTCTGACGCGCTGGTAGTCGATGCCTGCCGCCGCGGGCTGGGCGCCGGCGACCAGTGGCGGCCGCTGGCGCGCCGGCCTGTGCTGTTCTCGCTGGCGCGTTCACTCGCCGAAGCATGGCCTGGCGATATCAGCCGTGAATCCCTGATCGAATCCGCCTTTCGCACCAAACGCCCCGACGAGACACACAGGGCGCGCCTGAGGGTGGAGATCGGCCGCCTGCGCGCGCTGGTCAAGGCACTTGCGACCATTGAAGCGACCGAGCGGGGATTTATCCTGAAGCCGCTGGGCCAGCGCGACGTGGCCGTGCTGGCGCCGCCCATTGATGGCGAGCAGGCTTCGCTGGTGGCGCTGTTATCAGACGGCGCGGCCTGGTCTACATCAGCCTTGGCGCTGGCCCTGGGCGCAAGCCAGCGCACCGTGCAGCGGGCACTGGCCGACCTGGAAGCCGACGGGCGGGTGCGCTCCATCGGGCGGGCACGGGCGCAGCGCTGGCTGGCGCCACCGCTGGCGGGATTCACGACGATCTTGTTACTCCCCGCTTCGCTGCCGATTGGATAGAGTTGACTCCATGGTGCCGATAAACGGTGCGACAAGGAGCAACGATGACCCGCAAGACCCTCACCGCGAAACCCGAGCCCAAAGCGCGCCCCGCCGAGATCGTGCGCGAATACAGCTTCCCTGGCGTCAACGACATTGCCGGCGTCACCCATGACGGCCAGCGTGTCTGGGCCGCCACCGGCGCCCGGTTGATCGCCTTCGACCCCGCCAGCGGCGAGCAGACACGCACGCTGGAACGCGCCTGTGACGCCGGCACCGCCTTTGACGGCAAACACCTCTACCAGATCGCCGAAACGCGCATCGACAAAATCGACCCGGCCACCGGCAAGGTGGTGGCGTCCATCCCGGCGCCCGGCAGCGGAAGCGACTCAGGCCTGACCTGGGCCGAAGGCAGCCTGTGGGTAGGCCAATACCGCGACCGCCGGATTCACCAGGTCGACCCGAAGACAGGCGCCATCCAGCGCACGATTGAATCGAACCGATTCGTCACCGGCGTGACCTGGGTGGACGGCGAGCTGTGGCACGGCACCTGGGAAGGCGACGAGAGCGAGATTCGCCGCATCGACCCCAAGAGCGGCGCCGTGATCGAGCGGCTCGAAATGCCGAAGGGCGCAGGCGTCAGCGGGCTGGAATCCGACGGCGTGGACCTTTTTTATGCAGGCGGCGGCAAGAGCGGCAAAGTCCGCGCCGTGCGGCGGCCTAAAACGGCAAAGGCCGCATAGAACGCAGCGCGCAAGGCATGACCCCCTTGCGCTGACAACCCCATTCGGTCATTGGACCGATCACGAGCGCACCTGTTACCAGCACGGGTCGGGCAGCGCTTTGACTGACGCAATGCAAACCCGAGCAAAACCCAAGCAACGGCCATCGAGCCAAGGAGAATCACCATGAAGCTTTACTACAGCCCATCCGCCTGTTCATTGGCATCGCACATTGCTGCCAATGAGCTTGGCTTGCCCATTGAACTCGTGAAACTCGATGTGCCCACCAAACGCACCGAGCACGGCGAAGACTATTTCGCCATCAACCCCAAGGGCCTGGTACCCGCTCTCCGGCTGGACGATGGCACCGTGCTGACGGAAGGCCCCACCGTCTTGCAATACCTTGCCGACCTGAAGCCTGACGCACAGCTGGCGCCCGCCAACGGCACCATGGCGCGCTACCGCCTGCAGGAAATGCTCGGGTACATCAATTCAGAGCTGCACCAAAGCTACATGCCGCTGTTCAACCCGGCCTGCAGCGATGAGGTTCGCAGCGCACGCATGGCGTATCTGCACAAACACTACGGCCTGATAGAAGCCGCGCTGGGTCGCGCACCCTTTCTGCTGGGCGACCGGTTCACGGTGGCCGATGCCTATCTCTTTGTGGTCACGCGCTGGGCCGAATTCGTCAAGCTGGATCTTTCGGCTTTTCCCAAGCTGCTGGCGTTCCAGGCGCGCATCGCTGCCCGGCCTGCCGTGCAGAAGGCGATGCACCGCGAGCAACTGACAAGCGCCTGAGCCAAAGCCCGACTGTCACCATTCCCACCCACCGTCCTATCCCCACTCATCCAGGAAAAACATCATGAATACAGCAACTGCCGAAGTGAACACCCAAAACCACCCCATCGTCTCCAGAGACAAATGGCTGGCCGAACGCAAGACACTGCTGGCGCAAGAGAAAGAACTGACGCACCTGCGCGACCAGATCGCCCGCGAGCGCCGTGCCCTGCCCTGGGTTCACGTCGAAAAGAACTATGTTTTCGATACGCCTGAAGGCAAGCGTTCGCTGGCCGACCTCTTTGAAGGCCGCCGCCAGCTGATGGTGCAGCACTTCATGTTCGGCCCCGGCTGGGAGCAAGGCTGCCCGAGCTGCTCCTTCATGGCCGACCACACCGACGGCATGAAGATTCACCTTGAGCATCGTGACATCAGCTTCGTCGCCGTCTCGCGCGCAACACTGTCCGAGATCGAACGCTTTCGCCAGCGCATGGGGTGGCAATTCAAATGGGTGTCATCGAATACCAACGACTTCAACTACGACTTCCATGTGAGCTTCACGCCGGAAGAGCGCGCCAAGGGCGACGTGCCCTACAACTACACCCTGCAGCAATTCCCGGCCGACGAGGCGCCCGGCATCAGCCTGTTCTATAAAGACAGCACGGGCCAGGTCTTTCACACCTACTCGACCTACGGGCGCGGTGTCGAAGTGATGATCGGCACGTACCACATGCTCGACCTCGCACCCAAGGGCCGTGACGAACGCGACGTGTTCTACAAGATGGAGTGGATGCGCCACCATGATCGCTACGAATCGCAGGCTGAATTCACCCCTGCGCCTGTAGCCGATTCAGCCCATTCGTGCTGCAGCGACAAGGCTTGACCAACCGGGCGAGTGAGCAGCATGTCCAACCCTTGGCCGTGGTTACTGATTGCGGGGATGGGCGCCCTGCACGGCCTGAACCCCGCGGGCGGCTGGCCTCTTGCCGCCGCCTGGGGCATGCGCTCAGGTGATCGCGCCCGAGCCCTGCACGCGTTGCTGCCGATTGCTGCCGGGCACCTGGCCTCCGTGGGGCTGGTGGCCGGCGCTGTGGTATGGGGCCTCACGATAGACCGCTTCACGCCGCAAGTCCTGGCGGGCGGGCTGTTCGCCGCCGCCGTGATCGCTCACCTGTCAGGATGCCTGCCCAAAGCGGCCCGCGCACCGGCGGGCCACGCCGGGCTGGCGCTCTGGTCTTTCATGATGTCCACCGCGCACGGCGCGGGCTTGATGCTGGTGCCAGCGCTGGTTCCGCTTTGTGTGGGGGATGGACCGGCTCTGGCGATAAGCGAATCAGGGCCGCTGACGTTGGCACTCGCCGCCGTCGGCCTTCACACTGCGGCGATGCTCGCCGCCACCGGCCTGGTCGCTATCGGCATTTGCCGCGGCTTGGATACCGGTGTCCGCTGGCTTGGTTCAGTTGGCAGGACTCACCTCCAGCATTGCGTTCAAGACGATGCCTCATTTGCAGACGTGAAGTCGAAGAGTGCAACTCAGCCTCCGTACTAACCCCGCTGTTATGCGGTATGTTTTTCCATCACCTCACGCGCCACCTCCGAAGGACCGGAAGGTTCACGGTAGTGGTACCAGGCCTCATGGGGTGAAAACTGAGCGCACTCGAAACATTGCGTGGCAGGCCACTTCACGCCACAACCGGGGCAAACGCCTCTCGTCCAGAAGGTGTTCCAGGTCGTTCCGCATGAAGGCACACAGTCCCACCGGTCGTATGGCCCAGGCCGCCACTCACATTTTGGGCAATAGATATCTGCTTTTTCCATCGTCATTTTAGAAACCTACGCATCAAGGAAGCTACGAAAAGACAGCCTACTGCTGCCGAGCATACTGCCCAGGCGCCTGCCCTACATGGCGGCTGAACGCGGTGCTGAAAGTACTGGCCGAACTGTAGCCCACGCGCTCGGCCACCTCGGCCAGCGCGAGGCCGCTGCGCCGCAGCAAATCTTTCGCCATCGCCATTCGCCAGGCCAGCAGGTATTCCATGGGCGGCAAGCCCACGGCGCGGGAGAAGCGCTCAAAGAATGCGGACCTGGAAAGTGCCGCCTTCTGCGCGAGCTCAAGCACCGTCCATGCGCGTGCGGGGTCGCCGTGCAGGTGCCGCATCGCTGCGGCCAGCCGGGTGTCGGCCAGTGCGCGCAGCAATCCCGGTGGCGCGCCTTCGCTGGGCGCGCCGCGCAATGCTTCAATGAGGAGCACTTCGATGAGCCGCCCCAGCACCAACTCGCGGCCGGGACGCTCTTCAATGGACTCTTCCCTCACGAGCTGCACCAGCAGTGGCAGCCGTCCAATGCCGCGCACGTGCAGCAAGGCCGGCAGCAGCGACACCATCAAGGCCGCATCGGGCGAATCAAAGGCGAAGTAGCCGCCCAGCATGCGCACATCAGGTGGGCCATCAGGGTTGCCATGGCGGATTTCACCCTCGGGCGCTGGCATGAATTTCGGATCCCTGAACACGGGAGCTGCAGGCGCAACGCCGGACATGGTGAACCCGGGGGTTGCCGGCATCAGCAAGAAATCGCCGGCGACCAGCGTGATGGGCTCTTGCCCGTCAACGGCTAGAACGCATTCGCCCTCCAGCATGGTGCAAAAGCTCGGCTGGCCGAATTCTGAATAGCGCACAGCCCACGCGCCGGCGCCGCTGATCACCTTTGAGTACACGGCACGCGGCTTCAGCAGCGTGATGACTTCCGCGAGTGGATCCACCATAACAGGACTCCTGCAAACTAAATATGGACTATTGATTGTATTAAGTCCTGTTTATTGGCGATATCGTACAGCATCTCCATTCAATACCTCAAGGAAAAAGCACATGAAAACCGTACTGATCACTGGCTGCTCGTCTGGCTACGGCTTGGGAACCGCCCGCCACTTTCACGCCCAGGGCTGGAACGTCATTGCCACCATGCGCACACCGCAAGAAGACCTCCTGCCCCGCTCGGAGCGCCTGCGCGTGCTGCCGCTTGACGTGACTCAACCCGACAGCATTGCCGCCGCAATCAAGGCTGCCGGCCCCATCGATGTCCTGGTAAACAACGCTGGCCTCGGCCTCTTCGGCGCTTTCGAAGCGACACCGATGGCGACTGTGCGCGAAATCTTCGAAACCAATACCTTCGGAATGATGGCCATGGCCCAGGCGGTGTTGCCGCAGTTTCGGGCTCGTAAGTCGGGGCTGGTGATCAACGTGACATCGACCGTGACACTGGCGCCCATGCCACTCGTGGCCGCGTACACCGCGAGCAAGACGGCGATTGAAGGTTTTAGCGGGTCGCTCGCCTTGGAGCTGGCGCCCTTCAACGTGGGCGTGAAGCTTGTCGAGCCTGGTTATGGGCCCAACACGCAATTTACCGCCAACGGCGCAGAACGCATGCAAGGCCTGATCACAGAGACTTATGCTCCGTTTGCGCAGGCCATCTTTGCAGGGCTTGGCAACATGGCGGCCGTGACCACCGCAGAGGATGTAGCCGAGGCGGTGTGGCGCGCCGCAAACGATGGGACCGCAAAACTGCGATACCCGGCCGGTGCGGACGCGATCGCGCTTTCCCGCAACGCGTGAACCCGGACGCGTCATGAACACCTTGAATAAATACCTCTGCGCCACTACCGCCCTGGTTACGGCAATGACAGCCGGATGCGCCCTGACCGGGCAACACGGGCACGCCGCGTTGCCTGAATTGGCGCCACGGCAGCTCGGCGAGATCCGCAGCGCCAGCGCCCTCGTCGCTTCCGCCCCAACCAGCCGACCCACCGTGGCGCTGGTGCTGGGCGGAGGCGGCCTGCGGGGATTCGCCCACGTCGGTGCCCTGCGCGCGCTGGAGGAAGCCGGTATCAAGCCAGACATCGTGGTCGGCACATCTGCCGGCTCCGTCGTGGGGGCGGCTTACGCAAGCGGTATGGACCTTGAGAAAATCAAATCCGCCGCCCTGAACGTGAAGGTATCGTCTCTCATGGACTTCACCCTGAGTTCCAGCGGCATCATGCGCGGCAACAAGCTGGCAAGCTGGATCAACACCATGACCGGTGACGTACCCATCGAGAAGTTTCCCATCCGCTTTGCCGCGGTAGCGACTGACCTGCAAAGCGGGCAGGCCGTTCTGATCGATCAGGGGAGCGCCGGGCGCGCCATCCAGGCTTCATCTGCCGTGCCGGGGGTAAACGTGCCCATCGCCTACAAAGCAGGCCACTTGATTGACGGCGGAATCACCAGCCTGGTCCCCGTGCGCTTCGCGCGGGCCATGGGCGCCGACGTGGTGATCGCCGTCGACATTTACTGCCAGGGCCCGCGCGCCGAAGGGCTGGGCGTGCCCACCGTTCTCAGCCGCGTCATGCAAACCCAGAGTTGCCTGGTCGCCGCGGCCGAAATGGCTGAGGCAGACGTGTTGATTGCGCCGAAAGCCGGTGTGCCCGACATGTCCACCAAAGAATCTCAGGAACGCGTGATTCAGGCGGGGTATGAGGCGGCGCGCGCTGCGCTGAAGAAGTGGCGGGCCGGGTGAATGTGGCCGGCCTATTCCCCGCGAGAGAGAACTTGCGCGAGCTCACCCTGCCACGGCGGTAGTCGGCCAGCGACTCACTGGTGACATGCATGTGCAACGAGGTTTGATCGCGGCCCGGCGTTGACCACAGATACTCGCCGGAAAAGCGGTAGACGTTAAAGAGCATCTCCTCGGGCATACCCACTTCAGCGGCGGCAAGATGGCTTTTCAGCGCGGCCAGGGACACGTGCCTGTAGCCTTCAGGCGCGCTAATGAAGAAGATGGGGAAGCCCAGGCCTTCGACCTCAAACAGGCGCTGAGAAGCTTTCGGATCGCTCTGAGCGCCAGAGTAGGCTTCAGCCACTTGCCGGGAGGGCGAAACGCACGTGAGCCACGAGTGCGACTGCCTCTTTCCCTGCCAGGTGGTTTCGACGATGAACATGGGTTTGAGGTCAGGGTCCGGCGCCGCCGGCAGGGTTACGCTGCAGCGCGACACCAAGCCGGGATTCCTGCGCTAACAGGGAAACCAAACGTCCGTCCCCTTGAAGGAATAGCCCGTCCTCTGTATCCGCCAACGCCTGCAATTGGCCGCCCGGCAACTTGATGAGGTACGCCGTTAATTGGCGCGAACCGCCAAGATCCCATTCAACGTCTTCAATGGTGCCGCCCAGAGCCCTGATTTGTTCACGCAAGCGGGAAAACAATCCTTCATCAGTGGCTGCGCCCAATCGCAACTTCACGGTCTGCCCTTGGGTGTCAACGTGCGCCGCGTTGTTGGGATCGTGACGCATCGACTTCAAGAGCAACCAAAAGAAGAATCCCCCGAAAGCGCCAGAGCCCAAATAGTTGAGCGAATCGAAGCCGCCGGCATGATGCCAACGGGCTGAGTCGAATGGCTGGGCCAGCATGTACCAACCGGGCAACGCACAAAGCATGCCGCCAAGCGCGTATTGCCAATGCCTCTCCAGGCCGAACCGCCTGAACAAAAGCCACATAGGCAAGCCACCGACAAGCGAAGTGACAATCGCAACAAGCGAACCGACAAACCAGATGAGAGGGCTGCACAAGGTATCGGTTCCCTGCATGAGACCGATCCCGCAGCTGCTCAGGACCGCCACCGTAACGCCCAAAATAGAGGCGAGAACCGCGAGAGCCGCGCCAGACAGGATGTGCCCTCTCACGGGAAGACCACCGGGGCCTGGACTTCCTCGATCTGAGGGATCAGTTTTTCAATCATTGGTGATTCGTGACGGAGGGGAGTTCATGATCCTACAGACCCAGAAATTTCCGCGTTTCATCGCTCAATTCATTGAATCGCCGATAGAGTACCTGGGGCTTGTTGTCTTTGGAGACGATGGATTGCGTTGCGGGGTCGTAGTCGAGACTCCCCCGGCCGACTACCTTGCGGCCTTCAATCATCTCGAATGTCAGTTGATTGCTTGCCTGGTTGAACACCGCGGCGATCTGAACGCCTATCGGTGGAGGCCCGCCCACAACGGCACCCCTGCCGTCAGCGCCAAGATACAGCGCCATGCCCTCGAACAGGGCAGCCCCTCGCATGACAGAGCTCTTTGTCGCCCAGACGCCTACCAGATGAGCAGGAATCACATCGGCCGCAGGGCTGGCCACAGCCCAGGTGCCGGCCAATGCGGCCATGAAATAACGTCTGTTCATTGAGCTGTCCAAGATGTGTCGGGGGGGGGTGCGTCGCCGTGAAGCGGCTTCGGCCTGAAAAGGAATTGCCCGACATTACCAGCATCCGGCACCGTTGTTTTGGAGATTTTTCCCTCTGCTTCGCCTATTTTGTTACATACAAATCGGCTACCCTTGGCCCTCCGAAGGAGAAGGAAACGTGAGCCAAAACATGAAAAAAGCCGCTCTGGCACTGATCGCGGCGGTATCGCTGCATGCCCATGCCCTGCAAATCGTCAGTCTCTCGCCCCAGGGCGAAATTGCCCGCGTACGGCAGCTGGTGGCCAAGTTTGACGAAGGCGCCGTCAATTTTGGCGACCCCAAGGCGCCCGCCCCGCTCTCATTGAGCTGCAGCGACGCGCAGGCCACCAAGGGCTCGGGCCGCTGGATCAGCGAGCGCGAATGGGCCTTCGAATTTGAAAACGACCTGCCACCCGGTGTGAGCTGCACCGTCAATGTGGTGAGCACCTTCCAGTCGCCCAAAACCCAGCCCATCAGCGGCAAGGCCAGCTACAAATTCAACACTGGCGGGCCTTTCATTCAAAACCTGCGCCCCGGCACCTATCAGCGCATTGACGAAGAGCAGTACTTCCTGCTGCAGCTCAACGGTGCGGCCACGGTGCAAAGCGTTCGCGACAACGTCTGGTGCAATGTCGAAGGCCTGGGCGAGCGTGTGCCCGTCAAGCTGATCGAAGGCAAAGAGCGCGACGAGCTGCTCAAGTCTCAAAGCCTGGACAAGGCGGCGGCCAAAGACCCGCTGCGTTATGTCACGCTGACCTGCAACCGGCGCCTGACCCCTGCCGCCAAGGTGCAGCTGGTGTATGGCAAGGGCGTGGCCACGCCCAGCGGCATAGCAAATTCGGTAGAGAAGCGCTACAACTTCCAGGTGCGTGAGCCGTTCTCCGCCAACTTCACTTGCGAACGCGAAAACGCCCAGTCGGCGTGCCTGCCAATGCGGCCCATGAGCCTGAACTTCAACGCGCCCGTGCCGCGCAAGGTGGCCGAAGCGATTCGCCTGAAGGGCGAGAAGGACACGCTCAAACCCACGTTTGAAGAGGGCAATTCCGATGGCGACAACGTCGTGACCGGCGTGACCTTCAAACCCATCTTTCCCGAGCAGGCCCAGTTCACGATCGAGCTGCCCAGGGATTTCAAGGACGCCTCGGGCCGCACACTGCGCAACGCCGAAAACTTTCCGTTGAAGGTGGCTACAGGCGCGATGCCACCGCTGGCCAAGTTCGCCGCTTCGCCTTTCGGCATCGTCGAGCGCTATGCCGAGCCCAACACCAAACCGGGTGACCCCGCCCTGCTGCCCGTCACGCTGCGCAATGTGGAAGCCCTGCTGCCTATCAAAGGCCTCACGCCTGGCGCCGCTCCGGCCGGCAAGGTGAGTGACCTGCAGGCCCGCACCGACGCCGACATCATTGCCTGGTTCCGCAAGGTGCAGCGTTATGACGAATACCAGGTCTCGCGCAAGTCGGCCGCGGCTGACGTCAAGGGGCCGCTGCCCAAGGTGCTGGACCAGGACAAGGACTATGTGCAGTCACGCATGGTGTCGCTGCTCGGCGGCCAGCCCGGTGTGAAGACGCTGGACTTGCCCAAGCCCGTCAACAACGACCCGCGGCCGTTTGAGGTCGTCGGCATTCCGCTGGCGCCCGGCTTTCACGTGGTCGAAATCGCTTCGCAAAAGCTCGGCAGTTCGCTGCTCGATGAACGCCACGGCAACAGCCGGACCATGTATGTGCGCACCTCGGCGCTGGTCACCAACATCGGCGTGCATTTCAAGCTCGGCCGCGAAAATTCGCTGGCCTGGGTTACCACGCTCGACAAGGGCGCGCCGGTAGCGGGCGCTACTGTGCGTGTCTCCAGCTGCAGTGGCGCCGAAGTAGCCAAGGCCGTGACCAATGCGCAGGGTATTGCCAACTTCGCCGGCCTCTCGTCCGAGCCGCCGCGCTGCTCGGGTGAAGACTACCGCAACGCCTACTTCGTCAGTGCCCGCAGCACGGTGACGGGTGTTGAAGACCTGGCCTTCTCCTGGAGCGACTGGCACAAGGGCATAGAGCCCTGGCGCTTTAACGTGCCGACCAGCCGCGACCCGCTGCCTGACGCCGTAGCCCACACGATTTTTGACCGCACGCTGTTCCGCGCCGGCGAAACGGTGTCGATGAAACATTTGCTGCGCACCGAAACCAGCAAGGGCTTCGGCGTGTCCGAAACCGCACCCGCCACGCTGGTTGTCACGCACGTAGGCAGCGGCCAGCAATACACCCAGCCCATCGCCTGGCGCAAGACACCCACCGGCGGGCAAAGCGCCGAGAACACCTTTGCCATTCCGCCTGCCGCCAAGCTCGGCGTGTATGAAGTGCAGCTCAAGGGTGGCGGTGACAGTGGCAACAGCGGCCGCAACCGCAACTTTGCCAGCGGGCAGTTCCGCGTCGAAGAGTTCCGCCTGCCGGTGCTCGAAGGCCGCATCAACCCGTCGGAGAAAAAATCACTGGTCAATGTGCAGTCGGTACCTACCGACGTGCAGATCAACTACGTCTCGGGCGGCGGCGCCGTGAACCTGCCCGTGCGCGTGTCGGCCCTGGTGCGCGCCAAGTCGCTGAGCTACAGCGACTACGAAGAATTCAACTTCAACCCGCCACGCATCAACCGCGACCAGGCCGCCAACGCCGACGAAGAAAGCACCGCCTCGCAAGACCAACGCGTGATTGCCGACAAGCTGCCGCTCACGCTGGACCGCAACGGCGCGGGCAAGCTCACCATCAACGACATTCCCGTGCACAAGCAGCCGCAGGATCTGCTGATGGAAGCCACCTATGCCGACCCGAACGGCGAGGTGCAGACGATTCGCAGCGTCTCTACCGTGTGGCCGGCCGCTGTGGTGGCCGGCATCAAGACAGAAGGCTGGGTCTCTAGCAGCCAGAAGATCAAGTTCCAGGCGCTGGCACTCGACCTGACGGGCAAGCCCGCGACCGGTGTATCGCTGGAAGTGAAAGCGGTGGCGCGCATCACCACTACCAGCCGCAAGCGCATGGTGGGCGGCTTCTACACCTACGACAACAAGACCGAGACCAAAGACCTCGGCAGCGTCTGCAGCGGCAAGAGCGATTCGCGCGGCCTGCTGCTGTGCGAGACCAAGCTCGGCGAACCGGGCGAGGTCGAACTCATCGTGACGGCCAAAGACAAAGACGGCAACACCATCCAGGCCGCCGGCACTGTGTATGTCACGCGCCAGGGTGAGCTCTGGTTTGGCGGCGAAGACCACGACCGCATGGACGTGCTGCCCGAGAAGAAAAGCTACCAGCCCGGCGAAACCGCCAAGTTCCAGGTGCGCATGCCCTTCCGCTTTGCCACCGCGCTGGTGGCGATTGAACGTGAAGGCATCATCGAGACGCAGGTGGTGCAGCTCAACGGGCAGGACCCGACCATCAATCTGCAGATCAAGGAAGGCTGGGGCCCGAACGTGTACGTGAGCGTCCTGGCCCTGCGCGGCCGTCTGCGCGAAGTGCCCTGGTACAGCTTCTTCACCTGGGGCTACAAGGCGCCGCGTGAATGGTGGACATCCTTCTGGTACGAAGGCCGTGAATACGTGGCACCCACCGCGCTGGTGGACTTGAGCAAGCCGGCCTTCCGCCTGGGCTTGGCCGAGATCCGCGTGGGCACTAAAGCGCACCTGCTCGACGTGAGCGTGAAGGCCGACAAAGAAAGCTACGCCGTGCGCGGCCAGGCCAAGGTGACCATCACCGTCAAGCTGCCCAACGGCCAGCCCGCTGCCAACGCCGAAGTGGCACTGGCCGCGGTCGACCAGGCCCTGCTGGAGCTGATGCCCAACGACAGCTGGAACCTGCTGGACGCCATGCTGCGGCGCCGCGCCTGGGGCGTTGAAACCTCGACCGCGCAGATGGAAATCATCGGCCGCAGGCACTATGGCCGCAAGGCCGTGGCGGCCGGCGGCGGTGGTGGGCGCAGCAACACGCGCGAGCTGCTGGAGACCCTGCTGCTGTGGAACCCCAATATCGTGCTGGACGCCAACGGCCAGGCCGTGGTGACCGTGCCCCTCAATGACGCGCTGACCACCTTCAAGATCGTGGCGGTGGCTGACAGCGGCACCAACCTCTTCGGCACAGGCCAGACCAGCATCAAGGCCACGCAAGACCTGCAGATCATCAGCGGCCTGCCGCCGCTGGTGCGTGAGGACGACCAGTTCCGTGCGCAGCTCACGATACGCAACACCACCAAGGCCGCGATGAAGGTCGAAGTGAGCCCACGCGCCACGCTGCTGGACTTGAAGCCGCAAACGGTGGACATCCCGGCCGGCGAAGCGCGCGAGGTAGCCTGGATGGTCACCGCGCCCGCGCAACTCGCATTCACACGTGCCGAAGCCATCCTGTGGGAGATCGAGGCCAAAGACACGATCAGCGGCGCGCGCGACGGCCTGAAGGCCCGCCAGCGCATCATCCCGGCCGTGCCTCTCACGGTGCAGCAAGCCACGCTGGTGCAGGTGGACGGCAGCTTCATGCTCGACGTGAACCCGCCCGCCGACGCCCTGCCCGGCCGCGGCGGCCTGAAGATGTCGCTGCAGCCCAAGCTGGCTGAAGGCATGGACGGCGTGCGCGATTATTTTGCGATGTACCCCTTCATCTGCCTGGAGCAAAAGACCAGCAAATCCGTCGGCCTGCGCGACGGCAAGCTCTGGCAAAACGTGCTGGCGCAACTGCCCAGCTACCTCGACAGCGACGGCCTGGCCAACTACTTCCCGCCGCGCGACGGAGAAGCCAGCCGCGGCAGCGATGCATTGACGGCGTATTTGCTGGCGGCCACGCATGAGGCCTCCGGCATCAACCCGGCCTTTGCCTTGCCCGACGATGCGCGCGCCCCGATGGAGCGCGGCCTGATCGCGTTTGTCGAAGGCCGCATTCAGCGCGAGTTCTGGAGCCCGCGCAAAGACCTGGACGTGCGCAAGCTGGCCGCGCTGGAGGCGCTCTCGCGCTACGGCAAGGCGCAGGGTCGCATGCTGGGCAGCATCACGATTGCGCCCAACCAGTGGCCCACACACGCGGTGATCGACTGGCTCAATATCCTCAAACGCGTCGCCGACGTGCCGCAGCGCGAGCAGCGCATCGCCGAGGCCAACCAGGTGCTGCGTTCACGCCTGTCCTTCCAGGGCACCAAGCTGGTCTTCAGCACAGAGAAGGATGACTACTGGTGGTGGCTGATGACCAACGGCGACGTCAACACCGCGCGCCTGATGCTGGCCGTGATGGACGACCCGGCCTGGAAGGACGACATGGGCCGCCTGGCCAACGGCTTTATTGCGCGCCAGCAAAAAGGCGCGTGGCACACCACCACAGCCAACCTGTGGGGCGGCCTGGCGCTGGACAAGTTCTCGGCCAAGTTTGAAGCCACCCCCGTGGCAGGTGTGACCAAGGCCACGCTGGCAGCCGCTGCCGCCAGTGTAGCCAGCGTGGACTGGAGCAAGGTCGACCGCGTCAAAACCACCGACGCAGCCGGTGCACCCAACCAGACCACCTTCTTTGGAGCGCCCGCCTCGCCCGGCAACCTGCGCAACAACAGCATGTTCCTGCCTTGGGGCAGCGCGGCAAAAGATACGCTGACGGTGACGCATCAAGGTGCAGGTAAACCGTGGCTCACATTGCAGTCGATTGCGGCCATCCAGCTGAAGGCGCCTTTCAACGCCGGCTACCAGATCAAGAAAACCATCACCCCCGTGGAGCAGGCCGTCAAAGGCATCTACACCCGTGGCGATGTGATCCGCATCTCGCTGGAAGTTAACGCTAGCGCAGACATGACCTGGGTCGTCATCAGCGACCCGGTGCCTGGCGGCGCGACGATTCTGGGTGGCGGCCTGGGCCGGGACTCTGAAATCGCCACCAGCGGCGAGAAGAAAACCGGCACGGGCTGGCCTGCATTTGAAGAGCGCAGCTTCGAAGCCTTCCGCAGCTATTACGAATACCTGCCCAAAGGCGTCGTGAAGATGGAATACACCGTGCGCCTGAATAACGTCGGTGACTTCGCATTGCCGCCCAGCCGGGTGGAGGCCATGTATGCGCCTGAGATGTTTGGCGAGTCGCCGAATGCGCGGGTGAAGGTGGAGGCGGTTAAGTGAAGCTGGCTGTTTATGCCTTTGTGCTGCTGAGTGCCAATCTGGCTTCAGCGCAGCTCAGCACGCCTGCCCAGGGTGAGTACGTGACCACTGACGCTTCTTGGGGAACGCTGGAGGTGCAAGCTCGCGGGAAGTTCAGGATAGAGACCATAGGAAGCAACGGCCACATATGCGCCCTGGATGGCGTCATCACCAATGGCAAGTCGAAGCTGGAAAATTCCGCATGCCAGGTCAGCTTTGAAGCCGAAGGGAAAGATGTCAATGTCCTGCTCAACGACCACAGCGCATGCAGGGATTTTTGCGGCATGCGCGCCTGGTTTGAGGGGCTATACCGAAAACCTCCGCCACTTTGCGTGAGCAAGAATATTGAAGCTTCCAGGAAAAAATTTAAAAAAGAATACGTCGCCAAAAACTACAGTGCCGCCCTAGCCACGATCGAACCTGTTGCCACGCAATGCAAACAGTTCCTTTACTGGATCACATCGGGCTGGATACTGAACGACCTGGCGCTGACGCAGTTCAAGCTGGGCGATCGCGCCGGCTGCATCCGGACTTTGCAGGGGCTGGCCCCGGATGCGGCGCTATCCGACGAGGAAGTCAAAGGGAACTACCCACCCACCGATGCCGACAACTATCTGCCGGTGGTGCAAGCAACCCGAACCAACCTGCGGCTCTGCACCAAGAAATGAATCGCAAGCCCAAGACGTTTTCAAGCTTAGCGCCAGCTCGCGTTCTGGCAGGTAGTGCATGCGCGAGTGAAGGTGCAGGCGGCGAAGTGATGGCAGCCATACCATGAACACCCGGCTCACCGGCCGCATCGGCCAGGTAATCGGTGTCCTCGGCGTCGGCATGGCCATCTTCAGCGCCCAGGCTTATGGCGGGGCCATCAACTGCCAGGGGTGGAACCAGATCACCTGCTTTTTCCACGCCATCTTCTGGCTGCTCGGAAGCCAGGTGGTGGCGGCGCCGCTCCAGTGGATCGGCGTGAAGAACACACAGGGCAAGGAAAGAGTCCTGACCCTCCTGGGCGCATCGATCAGCACGCTGGTGGTGGTGGGTATCGGTGCGACCTGGCTGTCTTTTAACCTCGCCATTCAACCCCGTTGAGCCTCATGACATTTCCGCGCGACATCGCCCTCAAGCCCCTGCTGCTGGCTGCCCTGCTCATGGCGGCCCACGCGCAGGCGGTATGGGCTGCAGCCACATTTGATGAAGTCAAACGCGATTTCCGCCCCTCCGACACCCTGATCCTCGACCGTAGCGGCGAAGTCATCCAGCGCCTGCGCACCGACAGCGCCGTGCGGCGCGGGCAGTGGGTGGCATTGCCGGATGTGTCGCCCGCCCTGCGCACGGCGCTGGTGCTGAGTGAAGACAAACGTTTTTACGAACACAGCGGTGTGGACTGGCGGGCCGTGTCGGCCGCGGCCTGGGGGAATTTGTGGAACACCAAGACGCGCGGCGCCTCCACCCTCAGCATGCAGCTGGCGGGCTTGCTCGATGAAGACTGGCGTGCTGGTGCGGGTGGACGAAGCATCACGCAAAAAATCGGCCAGACCGTGTCGGCCCAGGTGCTGGAGGCGCGCTGGCGCAAGGACCAGATCCTGGAGGCTTATCTCAACCTCGTGCCGTTTCGTGGCGAGATGGTGGGCATCGATGCGCTGAGCCGCACGCTGTTTGGCAAGGCCGCGCATGGGCTCGATGAACGTGAAGCCGCGATTGCAGCCGCGCTGGTGCGTGCGCCCAATGCCAAAGCCGCACAAGTTTCGCAGCGTGCCTGCGGTGTGCTCAAAACCATGCAGGCGCCGGCCAAGGCGGATTGTGAAGGGCTGGATTTGTACGCAACGGCAGCTTTGCAGCGCAAGGCGTTTGACGCGAGCGAAGGCGTCGCGCCGCATCTGGCGCGCAGGCTGCTGGCTGCACAGACCGCAGTGACTAAAGGCGGCCCCAACGTACCGCGCACCCTCACGTCCACCGCCCGAGCCCCCCTGCAACGCTTCGCCGTGCAAACCCTGCAGCAGCAACTGCGCGAACTGCGCGGCCGCCACGTCGAAGACGGCGCCATCGTGGTGCTGGACAACGCCACCGGCGAGGTGCTGGCCTGGGTCGGTTCGTCGGGTGAACTCAGCGGCGCGGCCGAGGTTGATGGCGTGATGGCGCTGCGCCAGCCGGGCTCAACGCTCAAACCGTTTTTGTATGCGGAGGCGATTGCCGAAAAGCGCATCACCGCGGCCTCTTTGCTTGAAGATTCTTCGTCTCAAATCCAGACGGCTGGCGGCCTCTACATTCCGCAAAACTACGACCGGCAGTTCAAGGGCCTTGTGTCGGCACGCACCGCATTGGGCGCCTCGCTCAACGTGCCCGCGGTGCGCACACTGGTGATGGTGTCGCCCGACGCCTTTCACCGCCAGCTCAAAGCGGTCGGCCTGCCGCTGAAGGAGTCGGGCGACTACTACGGCTACAGCCTGGCGCTGGGCAGCAGCGAGGTCTCTTTGCTGTCGCTGACCAACGCCTACCGCACGCTGGCCAATGGCGGGCGCTATAGCGCGCCTTCGCTGGCGAAGAACCCGAAGCCAGTCTTTAAACCCGCACTGGATGCACGCGCCGCCTTTATCGCGACCGACATCATGGCCGACCCAATGGCGCGCGCCCGCACCTTCGGCACCGACAGCATTCTGGCGACCCGCTTCTGGACGGCGGTGAAAACCGGCACCAGCAAAGACATGCGCGACAACTGGGCCATGGGCTTTTCGCAGCGCTACACCGTGGGCGTGTGGGTAGGCAACGCCAGCGGCGCGCCCATGTGGGACGTGAGCGGCACCAGCGGCGCGGCACCCATCTGGGCGGCCCTGATGAACTACCTGCATAAAACCGAACGCAGCCGCGCCCCCGCACCGCCCGCCGGCCTGGTGCAAAGCCGCACCCAATTCGGCAACCAGGGCGGCTCGCCGCTGGAGGCGGCGCGCAACGAGTGGTTCCTGCAGGGTACCGAGCAAACGGTATTTGCTATGAATTCAGGAGCTGAAACCCAAGGCGCTGTCTGGGCTAGAGGCCAAAAAGGCTTAAGAAAACCGGCTACCGAGCCAGATGCCCCGCCGCGCATAACCGCCCCCGCCTCAGGCACCATCATTGCGCTGGACCCGGACATTCCGCCCAAACACCAGCGCCTGAGCTTCAGCGCCGAAGGCCGCGGCACCCGCTGGCTGATGGACGGCAAGGAGTTTGCGCGCGGCCCGCAGGCGCAGTGGATGCCCTGGCCGGGCCGGCATGTGGTGCAGCTGGTCGGCGCAGATGGCAAGGTGGCTGACGAGATCAAGCTGGAAGTTCGCGGCGCTGGTGTGCGTGAAGCCAGCGCGCGTGGCGGCGCGGCTGCAGCACGCTGACCTGCGCCGCCCCGACATCGACACCCGAATCCGTTACCACTCCAATGTCCCATCTCCAGGCTGCCCTGCCATCCCCACCAATGCCTGCAACACGGCGCCTCCATAAGTCCCTGGCCGTGCTCTGGGCGTCGCTCTGCCTGCTGGCGGCCAGCGCCATGGCCGCGCCAACCGATATTGCGGCGGAGGCCGCACCGTCCGATGTTGCGGTCGTAGCCGCGCCGACCGATGCCGTCCGCGTCGCCGTTCCCCCCTATAGTGCGCGCGTGCTCGACACCACCGGCACGCTGAGCGCCGCGCAGACAGCGGCCTTGAACGAACAGATCCTGGCGCTTGAGGCAGACACGCGCGCGGCGGTGGTCGTGTTCATGCTGCCGACCACGGGTGAAGACTCCATTGAGGAATACGCCACGCGCGTGTTCGGGAAATGGAAGCTTGGCGATGCGGAGCGCGACGACGGCATCCTGATCCTGGTGGCGCTGCAAGACAGGCGCATGCGTATCGAGGTGGGCCAGGGACTCGAAGGCACCGTGCCCGACGTGCTGGCGGGCCGCATCATCGACGAGCAGATGAAGCCGCGCTTTAAGCGCAACGACTACGGCGGCGGACTGGAAGCGGCCGTCAACCACATCGGCGCGCTGTTGCGAGGCGACATTGAGGCCCCGGACGCGAGCCCCGGTGGCATCACGCCCTTTGGTTGGGCTTTTTTTGCCGCACTGCTGTGGGGTTTCATCGTGGGCGCGGTTCGGGCGCGCCGCACCTGGAAGTGGCCGGTGACGATCGGTATCGTCGCGGCCGTCCCGGCGGTGGCGGTGGTTGTCCTGAAGAATGTCGCCATCGGAGCCATCCTGCTCTCCTTCCCGGTGCCGCTGGCGTTTGCGCTGGGCTTCGGCTGCGGCCGCTCTCGCACAGTGCGCAGGGTTGCCGGTGGTATCGCGCTGGCGATCGGCGTCATGGTCGGTATTGCCTTCGTGGTGGGCTCCGAGCGGTTCGGCGTGGGCCTGCTCTACACCCTGGGAGGCGGTATAGGCTGTTTGCTGCTCGGCCTGATCGCCATGGGTATGCGCGCGGCCTACAAACGCAGCCTGGTGGAGTTTGCCGTGCGCAGCGCCCTGGTGGCCTGCGTTGTGGGGTATGTGGCGTTTCAAAACCCGCCAGACCTGCTTTTATCTGACTGGGAATCCTGGCTGCCGACAGGCATGGCATTCGGGCTGGCGATGCTGTTCGGCTTCTTCACGGGTGGCGCCGGCAGCAGCAGTGGGCGCGATGACCGGGATGGCAGCAGCTCATCGAGCAGCAGTTCGAGCTCCAGCTCCAGCAGCCGGAGTTCGTCGGGCGGCTCCAGCAGCGGCGGCGGCTCGTCCGGCAGCTGGTAGACGGTAAGCGCTTGGGGCCCAAGGCGGCCGTATTGAAATAATTTGAGGCCCGCCAAAATTTATTCAAACGTCGGCCAGCCCAAACCCTTAGCATTGGGCAAACTGAGGAGACTACCGCCGTGCCCGTGATCACCAATATCGAAGACCTGCGCGTTCTGGCCAAAAAGCGGGTGCCCCGCATGTTCTATGACTACGCCGACTCCGGCTCATGGACGGAAAGCACCTACCGCGCCAACGAAAGCGACTTCCAGAAGATCAAGCTGCGCCAGCGCGTCGCCGTCAACATGGAAAACCGCAGCACGGCCACCACCATGATCGGCCAGCCCGTGGCCATGCCGGTGGCGATTGCGCCCACCGGCCTCACAGGCATGCAGCACGCCGACGGCGAAATCCTGGGGGCCCGCGCCGCCAAAAAATTCGGCATCCCCTTCACGCTGTCGACCATGAGCATCTGCTCCATCGAAGACGTGGCTGCCGGCACCGACCGCCACCCTTTCTGGTTCCAGCTTTACGTGATGAAGGACCGCGCCTTCATCGAAAGCCTGATCGACCGCGCCAAGGCAGCCAACTGCTCGGCCCTGGTGCTCACGCTGGACTTGCAGATCCTCGGCCAGCGTCACAAAGACTTGAAGAACGGCCTGAGCGCCCCGCCCAAGCCAACTCTTTCGACCATCCTCAACCTGATGACCAAGCCACGCTGGGGCCTGGGCATGCTGGGCACCAAACGCCATGGCTTCGGCAACATCGTCGGCCACGTCAAAGGCGTCGAGAACATGGGCTCGCTCTCGGAATGGACGGCCAAGCAGTTCGACCCGGCCCTCAACTGGGGCGACGTGGAATGGATCAAAAAACGCTGGGGCGGCAAGCTGATCCTCAAGGGCATCCAGGATGTTGAAGACGCCAAGCTCGCCGTCAATTCAGGCGCCGATGCATTGGTCGTCTCCAACCACGGCGGCCGCCAGCTCGATGGCGCGATGTCGTCCATTTCATGCCTGCCGGAGATCGTCGCCGCAGTCGGCAACCAGATCGAAGTACACATGGATGGCGGCATTCGCTCCGGCCAGGATGCGCTCAAGGCGATTGCCCTGGGCGCCAAAGGCACCTACATCGGCCGCGCCTTTCTCTACGGTCTCGGCGCCATGGGCGAAGAAGGCGTGACCAAGGCGCTGGAGATCATCCACAAGGAACTGGATTTGACGATGGCCTTTTGCGGGCGCACCGACATTAAGGCGGTGGACACCAGCATTTTTGTGCCGGGGACGTACTAAAGAGATCGAGCGCCACGGCGCCCTGCCAGGTGCGCTGGCAGGCCGCTACCAGCTGGCCTATACAGCCTGCGCCAACGATTTGAGGTGAGCCCCCCAAAAAAGCGGGCAAAAGCCAAGGCTTCTTGACATCATCCTACTAGTTGGTAGACTATGGACATGGAATTAGAACTCTCGCCCAGGGCCACCGAAATCATCGCCTGCGCTCAAACGCTCCTGGTGGCGGGGGGCTACAACGGCTTCAGTTACGCCGATATCTCGGAGTCGGTGCAAATCAGCAAAGCGAGTATCCATCATCATTTCCCCAGCAAGGCCGAGCTCGTACAGACCGTTGTGAGGCGGTACCGCGATGAAGCGCAAAAAGGCCTGGCTGCGATCCAGAACAACATCGGCGACCCGCTTGCGCAACTTCAGGCCTATACGGGATATTGGGAAGCCTGTATCCGTGACGGGTCGTCGTCCTTCTGCATCTGCGCGATGCTGGCGGCTGAATTGCCGGCGATTCCGGAGGCCGTTGCAGATGAGGTCCGGGGGCATTTTTGCGACCTGGCCGCGTGGCTTGCGTCCGTTTTAGAAAGTGGCGCAGCAAAGGGAGTCTTTCGGCTGCGCTCTGATCCGGAGCCGGAAGCCATGGCCCTGATGGCGACAGTCCACGGAGCCATGTTGTCGGCCCGTGCCCTCGGCGATCCGGACGTCTTTGCCACGATCGTAGATGCGAGCGTGGGGCGATTAACTCGCGCCGCCTGAATTGCGGTAGACCGTGCCCAAGACCGACGAGTGTCTTTTTTTTCACCTCATCAATCTACCTACTGGTAGATAGTGAATTTTTTGTACCAATTTTTCATAGGAAAACCTCATGACCCATACAAACGCCCAGCCCATCTCTCCGCAGGGAAACGACTGGCTCAAGCCCTACTATTTTTCGCGTGCGGCGTTTTCAGTCATCTGGGTTCTGGCCGCCTTTACAGTTGGTAAAAGCATGCCTGGGGTCGCCGCCGCGCTGCTTCTTGTTTATCCAGCCTGGGACGCGGCAGCCAACTTCGTCGACGCCCGCCGCCATGGCGGATTGCGCCGAAATATTCCCCAGTCACTCAACATGATTGCCAGCGCAGTGACGGCCGCAGGTGTCGCGATAGCGCTCGGGATCAGCATGAACGCGGTGCTCGGCGTGTTTGGTGTGTGGGCGATTCTGTCGGGCCTCTTCCAGCTCGCTACAGGCGTGCGGCGCTGGAAATACACTGGCGCGCAGTGGGCGATGATCCTCAGCGGGGCTCAGTCGGCGCTCGCCGGCGCCTTCTTCGTCAAGCAAGCAACCGCGCCCACGGTACCCACCATTGCTGTCGTCGCGCCCTACGCGGCATTCGGCGCCTTCTATTTTTTACTCTCTGCCATTTGGCTTACGGTGTCTGACATGCGACGCCGGAAAGCCGCGGCCATACAGACTTGATATCTTGGCCTCTATTGACGCCTGGCAACACCACAGAGAGACTCGCCACAAAAAAGGATGCCTGGAGGCGTCTTGGAACGCACGTCAGCTATTTCAGCACGCCGAAAAGATTGCTGAAGTCGTCCGTCCAGGGCACCAGTCCCGCGATGGGTTGCGACACGGAGATGGCGTCACGAATCGATTCGCGCGCCAGCGCCCGAGGGTCACGAGACACCAGTACCCAGTCGGTGCGGCGTAGATCCGAATTTTCCGCCTCATCGTGGATTAGCACCGAATGCAGGCCTCTGGCCAATGCAATGCGCTCTACCACCGGCGCCAAAGCCAGAAAACGGTTGGTAACGTGGAAGGCGATCACGCCGTTCGGTTGCATGTGACGCAAGTAGACATCCATGGCCTCGGTAGTGATCAGGTGGACGGGCACCGAGTCGCCCGAAAAGGCATCGACAGCCAGCACGTCAAATTGCTGTGGGGTCTCACGCTCCATGGCAAGCCGCGCATCACCTAGCACTCGTTCGATACGGGCCAAACTGTCGGACAAAAAAGTAAATTCCTCATCCGCCAGATCGAAGACCAAGGGATTGATCTCATAAATCCGATAGATATCTCCCGGCCGGCCGTATGCTGCCAGGGTGCCGGCACCGAGCCCAATCAACCCAATACGACGCGGCCCCACCGGCGCAGCGGCAATCGCGCGTCCGATACCAGAGGTGCTTCCGTAGTAAGTGGTCGGTTCCCGTCGGCGCGCTGCGGCAAGATACTGTTCGCCGTGCTTGACCGAGCCGTGATACAGCTGGCGCACTTGATCTTCGGCACTACGGTTCTTGGTATCAAGGGTGAGCAAGGTACCGTAGAAATTGCGTTCCATGCGGCGAGCACCGGCCGCATCCGATTGCACCTGCTGGGCCAGAAACCATGCGCAGCACCCGGCCAGCGAAAGCGAAAAAACCAGGCTGATACGCTGGCACCGCCAAAGCACAGCAGCGACCAGTGCACAAAGTACCAGGCCGAGACCTAATTCGTAATACCCTGACAGCACATGCGGCGCGACTAGGCCTACGCTTATTCCACCGAGAGCACCACCGAATGACAACATAAGATAAAACCGCGTCAGGTAGGCTGCCCCGGGGCGCGTGCGCGCCATCTCGCCATGCAAGAACATACATAGAGCGAACAGGCCAACGATATAGACGGGAAGCGCGGTTTTCACATTGAAACCGATATCGTCTTGCAGGCCGAATGCGCACAAGACGAGCATGATCGCCGCGAGGGGCAGAAACACCTGTCGGCGATACCATTTGTCGCTCTCAAAAGCCAATACAAAGGTCAGCAGGTAGACCGACAGTGGAACTACCCACAGGAAGGGAATTGCCGCCACGTTCTGGGTGATGTGGTTGGTCACCGCGAGCAACAGCCACGATCCAAGCGCGGGCAGCGCGGCCCACACCAGGTAGTCATAAACACGCGGCCGCGCTGCCGGCGCGCCAGTGTCGGTCTTTTGAACTGATGCAGACACAGGTACACAACGCGATACATACAGCGTCGTGCCTATGCATAAAACCACAAAGACACCGTATGCTGCCGACCAGATACTGGCTTGCCGAACCAATGTGCTGTGCGGCTCAATCAGCAATGGGTAGCTGAGCAGCGAAGCCAATGAAGCGAAGTTCGAGAGAGCGAAGTAACGGTATACCTGCGCACCCCAGGGCGTGCGGGTGATCCAGGATTGCACCAAGGGACCGGTAGTGGACAGCAGGAAGTACGGCAGGCCAATCGTGCCGGCTAACAGGCCGAGAATCCACAGGGTTGGACTCTCGTCGCCGGTTGGCTTCCAGTGCGTACTGGTAACGATGGGAAGAAATGCGAGGCTTAGCAGCAGCAGCCCGACATGCAACCATGTTTGCACGCGGACGCTAAGCCGACGCGTAGTCCAGTCCGAATACAGGTAGCCCAGGAGCAATAGAACCTGGAAGAACACCATGCAGATCGACCACACAGCGGCCGATCCGCCAAACCAAGGCAATATCTGCTTGGCAATGATGGGTTGAACCAGAAACAGCAGGAAGGCGCTGACGAAGATCGTACTGGCGAATAACGCCTTGATGTATGCAGACATTATTCAAGCACCCTCTAAGTTGGTTGGTTCTATATATAGGTCACCTCATGCTAACCCGCGCACTCTACGGGTAATCTACGGATAAATGACCCATCGAGCTATTGAGACCCAAATATGGGTGGCTGTCTTCAAGCTCTTGCATCAACGTAGCAATAGGTATGCCGAGTGCAGAACCGACGCCGGGAAACGACTGTTTACCCCGACTGCAACTGCCCCCGCCGCCAGGTGCCCGGCGGCAGATCCGTCGCGCGTTTGAAGGCGCGTGAGAACGCCGCCTCCGAGTCGTAGCCCACTTCCAGCGCGACGGCCGCGACGCTCAAATGGCCTTCGCGCAGCAGGCGGGCGCCGCACTGCATGCGCCAGTTCGTCAGATACTGCATGGGCGCCAGGCCGGTCAGTGTGACGAAGCGTTCGTGCAAGGCGGAGCGGGACAGCCCCACGCGGCTGCCCAGCTCTTCCAGCGTCCAGGGCTCAGCAGGGTTGCCGTGCATCAGCGCGATGGCGCGGCCGACCTGGCGGTCGCGCAGCGCACCCAGCCAGCCTTTCGCCTGCTCCGGCAGTGATTCGAGGTAGCGCCGTGCGCCGTCGACGAATACCATCTCGCTGACCCGCTGCAGCAGCGCCGCACCGCCGGCGCGCGGCTCGCCGGATTCGGAGGCCGCCTGTTCGAGCATGGGGGCCACCCAGGCGCCGACGGCGTCGGCAGGCAGATGCAGCAGCCGGGGCAATGCGTTGATGAGCGGATTGAAGGGTTTCAGGTCGCAGGCGATGAAACCGCACAAGATGACTGTAGTGGCGTCCTCGGGCGGCAGGCCCACGCCTGCCTCGAACATGCCGCCGTGGTAGGTGATGGGAATAGGCTTGGGATCGTCGCGCATGCGGAACAGCCAGTCGCCCCCGTTGTCGACTGGCGCCAGGCCCGGTGCGCTGGACACCACGTGCGCATCGCCGTGGGGCAGCATGATGATGTCGCCTTCCTTCAGCCGCAGCGGCGGCTCGCCGTCCACGGCCACCCAGCCTTCACCTTTGACGAACAGGTGGTACTCGATGACATGTTCGGCGCCCGGCATCACGGCCGGCGCCAGCTCGCTCGAATGCGGCGCCTGCGCGGCCCACTGGTCGCGGCAGCTGACGTGAAAGAAAACCGAACCGCGCAAGCGCACGCTGCGCAGCACGTCGGAAAGGGGGTCGAGCTCGTTCATGGCATTAATTCCGTCGCGACGGCGGACTTTCGGTCAAGCCCGGGCGACAGCGGGTGAAGCGCCAAAGTGCACCGCTCCCGATCATGGGCATACCGGCTGGCCATATGCCGGTATTCATCCAATCCAGATCGAAACCCAAAGGTATTCACCATGACATCCATCACTGCCACCCCTGAAAAAACGGCCGCTGCGCCGGACTACACCGCGATCAAGCAGCGCCAACAGGCTACCTGGGCCAGCGGCGACTACACCATCGTCGGCACCACGCTGCAGATCGTCGGCGAGACACTCGCCGAAGCGGTCGATGTGCGCTCAGGCGAACGTGTGCTCGACGTTGCCGCAGGCAATGGTAACGCCACGCTGGCTGCAGCGCGCCGCTTTGCCGATGTGACCTCGACCGACTACGTGCAGGCCCTGCTGGACAAAGGCCGCGGCCGCGCCAAAGCCGAAGGCCTGGACGTGCACTTCGAAGTTGCCGATGCCGAGGCGCTGCCCTATGAGGCCGGCAGCTTTGACGTGGCGCTTTCAACCTTCGGCGTGATGTTCGCGCCCGACCACGCCAGCGCCGCACGCGAGCTGATCCGCGTGGTGCGCCCGGGCGGCCGCATCGGCATGGCCAACTGGACGCCGGAGGGCTTTATCGGCCGCCTGTTCAAGATCATCGGCACGCATGTGGCGCCGCCCGCAGGTGTGCGCTCGCCGGCGCTCTGGGGCACCGAGGCGCATCTCGTCTCGCTGTTCGGGCCACGCGCCAAAGACATTCAGGTCCAGCGCAAGATGTTCTCGTTCCGTTACCGTTCGGCTGCGCACTTCGTGCAGGTGTTCCGCGACTTCTACGGCCCGACCCACAAGGCCTTCGGCGCGCTGGATGCGGGCGGGCAGGCGGCGCTTGAGCGCGACATCACGGCGCTGGTCAACGAGCTGGATGTGGGCCAAGGCCGCGGTCTGGTGGTGCCGAGCGAATACGCCGAGATCGTGATCACCGTGGGCTGAAATCGTGTACCGTGCGGACTGAAGCGCCGCACGGAGATCCGTCCGCCATCACGCCAACTTGACTGAAAGGAAAACCCATGTCCGCCGAAACCAACAAACAGCTGATGGAGGTGGTCTTTGCGGAGATCGAAGCCGGCAACGGCGCGCCCTTCGCCGCCACTTTGGCCGACGACGTCGTCATGCGGGTCACGGGGCAATACAGCTGGTCGCGCACCTTCACAGGCAAGGAAGCGGTGATGCGCGATCTTTACGGCTACGTCCGCAGCCTCGTCGAGCGGGGCTCGCGGACCATTCCGTTGAACATCTTTGCCGATGGTGACCACGTCATCGTGGAGGCGCGCGGCGCCATGAAAACGAAGGCAGGGGAAAAGTACGAGAACGAGTACTGCCTGATCTACCGGTTTGCGGGTGGCAAGATTGTCGAGATGCGCGAGTATTGCGACTCGGTGCTTTGCGAGGCGCGGCTGGGCTTGTTTCCAGGTGGGAAGTCCAGGGACTGAGCGCCGGGACGGTCGAACCCGGCTTGCCGTGAGTCTTCGCACCCGGATCGATTGCTATATTTTTAATAGCTAATTACCCACGCCCTTAAAGGGCTGTAGTCCGATTTCTCTTAAATCTTGGCGCCCGGGAGTCAAATCGGCTGATGCCATCCGATTTGCCAGCTCCCTCTATATTTTCGACGCGACAGGTGAAATCTCATACTCCATGGCATACGAATGCTTGCCATCCGCGATCTGGATGCTGAGCGTACCCGTCAGGCCAGTCAGCTCGCCGGTGCCCGAGTCAGGCACAACGCTCACCGTCAATTGCGGCGCGCCGCGGTTCATGGTGCCGCTGTGCTGCAGCGCGAAGCTGCCGCTCTTGCCGTGCAGCGTGCCCGTCACGCATTCCATGGCCACGTAGCCGGCCGAGCCTTTGACGGCCGTGTCTGCGCTCAGCATCTCGCCCTGGCTGGTGGCTTGCAGGTCGCCATGAAAGGTCTTGTTGATCGAGAGGCGTCCCATGAGCGGCCCGGCGTCTACATTCGCCAGTGACTGCGGTGCGAGCTTGACTTCAAAGGTTCCGGAGGCGTGGGACGGCATGGTGTACTTTCAAGATGATGGCAAGGCCGCTGATGATGCCAGAGCGCAGCCGGTTTTAGCGCAGCGTTAGCACTGTGTTACCTCTGCACTATCTCTGCCCAAACGGCTTGGCCGGTACGGTTTTCAAATACGCATACAGCGCCTGCGCATCGACGTCGTTGAGCGCGCGCAGCGACTCAAACGGCATCACGGTGATGGCTGTGCCGTCTGGGCGCTTGCCGCTGCGCAGCATGGCGACAAAAGTATCGGCATCCTTATAGCGCGGCATCACGCTGCCGTCACCGGACGTCAGGTTGGCGGCGGCTGCCCAGTCGGGCGGGCCGCCGGGAATCTTGCCGCCGGCCAGCGTCGCGCCGTGGCAACCGATGCACATGTTGGCCACATACGCGCCGTGCGCCGCCGTCACGCCTTCGGCAATCGGCCTGGCCGGCGGCAGCGTGTGATCGATTTTTTGCGCGGCGTCTTTGATCGCGTCAAAGGCGTAGAGCACACGCACCGGCAGGGGCAAGTCGATGACGGCGGCCCCGCCCATTTTGGGTGGCAGGCTTTTCACATACGCCGCCAGCGCGCCCAGGTCTTCGTCGGTGAAGCGGTTGTAGTCTTCGCTGGGCATGATGAAGATGGGGCGGCCGTCGGGCTTGACGCCGTGGCGCACGGTGCGCACCCAGTCTTCAGGCGTGTAGTGCGCCACCACATTGCCCTCACCGGGCGTGATGTTGGGGCCGGCCAGGCGCATCTTGCCGTCATTCACGAACTCGCGGCCGCCGCCGGCCGCGCCGTGGCAGTCGGCGCAACCGCGCGAGCTATAGAGATAAGCCCCACGCTCCAGCGCCTGGGCCGTGACCGGAATGGCCACCGGCTGCACGCTCACCTTGATCTGCCGCTGGCTTTTGCTGTCGGCCATCTGGCTGCCGACCAAGGCCACGCCGGCCACCAGCACCACCGCCCCACCCACCAGGCCGGCGGTCCATTTGATCCATCGTTTCATCGCGTCTTTCCTTGTCTTGTTGTGGAGTGCGGGCTCGCGCGCTTTGCCCTTGGTACTTGCACCACATTCGCACGCTTGTGCTGTTTTCTGGCAAAGGCGAAATTTTAGAAGCCCTCTAAGAAAATAGCAGGGGAAATATTTGCCTCCGGCGGCGTTTCAGCCCAAAAGGCATAATGGAAAACCCTTACCTAACTAAGCATTCCGGTGCACGAACCGGTAGCCTGCGCCAGGGTTTTCAGCGCGAGGCGGTGTCTTCAAGGCCCACAGCCTGAAGGCCCGGAGGCCTGAAAACTTCAAAGACTCATAGCGGCACGGTTGCGTCACTTCGCAGCCCCACAAGCCGCCCGGCGTTGCCCGTGCACCTTTGCAAAACACAAGGCATAACGTCATGAGCACTCCCCATCCCTACAGCGCTGAAGAGCGCCGCAAACGCATCTTCGCCATCGTCGCCGCATCCTCCGGCAATCTGGTGGAATGGTTCGACTTTTATGTGTACGCGTTTTGCGCGATTTATTTTGCGCCGGCCTTCTTTCCGTCCAGCGACCCGACCACGCAGTTGCTGAACACGGCCGGTGTGTTTGCCGCCGGGTTTTTGATGCGGCCTATCGGCGGCTGGCTGTTCGGCCGCATCGCCGACAAGCGCGGGCGCAAGACCTCGATGGTGATCTCGGTGATGATGATGTGCGCGGGCTCGCTGGCCATTGCCTGCATGCCGACCTATGCCAGCATCGGTGCGCTGGCGCCAGCGCTGTTGCTGCTGGCGCGGCTGTTCCAGGGCTTGTCAGTGGGTGGCGAATACGGCACCACCGCGACGTATATGAGCGAGGTGGCGCTCAAAGGCCAGCGCGGCTTTTTCTCATCGTTCCAGTACGTCACGCTGATCGGCGGGCAGCTGTTGGCCGTACTGGTGGTGGTGATTTTGCAATTTGCGCTGACAGAAGACGAGCTGCGCGCCTGGGGCTGGCGCATTCCCTTCGTGGTCGGTGCGCTGGCCGCGGTGATTGCGCTCTTCCTGCGCCGCTCGCTCGAGGAAACCTCCAGCGCCGCCACACGCGCCAGCAAAGACGCCGGCAGCCTGGCGGGCCTCTTTAAAAACCACAAGGCCGCCTTCTTCACCGTGCTGGGCTACACGGCCGGCGGCTCGCTGATCTTCTACACCTTCACCACCTACATGCAGAAGTATTTGGTCAACTCGGCCGGCATGTCGGTCAAAACCGCCAGCGGCATCATGACGGGCGCGCTCTTTGTCTACATGCTGATGCAGCCGCTCTTCGGCATGTTGTCCGACCGCATCGGCCGGCGCGCTTCGATGTTGTGGTTTGGCGCACTGGGCGCGCTGTGCACCGTGCCGATTTTGACGGCGCTGCAAAACGTGACCAGCCCCATCGTCGCCTTCCTGCTGATCATCCTGGCGCTGGCGATTGTGAGTTTTTATACCTCCATCAGCGGCCTGGTGAAGGCCGAGATGTTCCCGCCCGAAGTGCGCGCGCTGGGCGTGGGCCTGGCCTATGCCGTGGCCAACGCGATCTTCGGCGGCTCAGCCGAATACGTGGCGCTGGGCCTCAAGTCACTCGGCCATGAAACCGCGTTTTACTGGTACGTGACGGGCATGATGGTGCTGGCCTTCCTGGTGGCCTTCCGTCTGCCGCGCGAGGCGCGCTACCTGCACCACGACCACTGAGCAGATGAGGCCAATGAGAGCGGGCTCACTAAATAGGGCCAAATCGGGCGGTATCGAATGGCGGGACTCTCGCCCCGTTTGCACACACAAGACCCAGGCAATTGCTATGCTTGCCGGGTGAGTGCCCCGTCCCCTTCCAACCCGCCCCCAATTCGCCGTATTGCCCACCTCGATATGGATGCTTTTTTTGCGTCCGTCGAGCTGCTGCGTTATCCGCAATTGAAGGGCTTACCGGTTGTCATAGGCGGTGGCTGGCGCAAGGTGGACGAAGAGCTGCGCGCCGCTCAGGGCGAGCGGGCGCTGCGCTTCATCCCCATTGAAAGCTTTCCGCTGCTCAAAGACTACGTGGGCCGCGGCGTCATCACCACGGCCACCTATGCGGCGCGGCAGTTCGGCGTGGGCTCGGCCATGGGCATGATGAAAGCCGCCAAGCTGTGCCCGCAGGCCATCGTGCTGCCGGTGGATTTTTCGGAGATCCGCAAATACTCGCAGCTCTTCAAATCCACCATCACCGACATCGCACCGCTGATGCAGGACCGCGGCGTGGACGAGGTCTACATCGACTTCACCGACGTGCCAGGCGGCCAGCGCGAAGGCGGGCGCGTGCTGGCGCGGTTGATCCAGAAAGCGATTTTTGAAGTTACCGGCCTGACCTGCTCGGTCGGCGTGGCGCCCAACAAGCTGCTGGCCAAGATGGCGAGCGAGTTCAACAAGCCCAACGGCATTTCCATCATTTACGAATCGGACCTGCAGGAGAAAATCTGGCCGCTGCATGTGCGCAAGATCAACGGCATAGGCCCCAAGGCCGGCGAAAAGCTCGCCAAGCTGCATGTGCACACCATCGGCGAGCTGGCCGCGCAGGACCCGGGCTGGCTGGTCGACAACTTCGGCAAGGCCACCGGCGCCTGGATGCACGAGGCCGCCTGGGGCCGCGACGACCGCCCGGTGGTGACCGAAAGCGAGCCGGTCAGCATGAGCCGCGAAACCACGTTTGACCGCGACCTGCATGCGGTGCGCGACAAAGCCGCGCTGGGCGCCATCTTCACCGACCTGTGCCTGCGCCTGGGCGAAGACCTGCAGCGCAAGGGCTACGTGGCCAAGACGATTGGCATCAAGCTGCGTTATGACGATTTCAAGATCGCCACACGCGACCAGACGGCGGAGTTCTACACCTCAGACGGCCCGACGATCCGCAAGCTGGCGGGGCTGTGCCTCAAGCGCGTACCGCTGGAGAAAAAACTGCGCCTGCTGGGCGTGCGGGCCGCCACGCTGGCCAGGGCCGGGGAAGAAGGCGTTTATGAACAAAAAGGGCCTGCAGCCCAGACGGAGCATGGGCAAGCAGCTCCTGAAACGATAGCAATCGACCAGTTGTTCTAACGCGAAATTAACGCAGCACTATGGCGCCACCAGAACAATTTCATCCTGATGGTTGGCAATGTGGAAGGTGTGGGCCAATGAAAAATCGGCCTTGCTGAGCACACCGTAAGCAAAATGCGGCCTGAGCGGGCCTTGGTGCCCGGCGAAGCGCGTGACGGCGGCGCGCAGGCGGGCCGACGCGGGCCGCCAGTCGCCTTCACGGCTGAGCGCCGCCGCCCCGGGAATGGGCTCACTCAGGTTGTGGGTCATCTGCCCGCGCCATTTGAAAAAAGCAAACGCCGCAGCACCGGCCGTGTTCTGGAAGAGTGGGCTTTTGGGCTGCGGAAAACCGTCCAGGCTCATCTCCACGCTTTGCGCCATATGCTCCAGCATGGACACCAGCGGCCATTGGCCGGTGGTTTTGACGCCGGCTGCCCGGTCTACCTTGTCCAGCCATCGCAGCGCATCGTCCAGCGACTGGACTTTGGGCACGTCAGCCAGGGCGAGCCCGCCGGTGAAAGCAAGGGTGGTGGTGGCGAGAAAGTCGCGGCGTTTCATGGCTGCGATGGTAGCAGCGAGGCTTTCCGCCCCACCCGTGAGGATCAGAACCCCGGCAGGGTCAAAGGGTTGAGTCCTACAGGCGCTGGGGCGCAGCGGTCTCCAGAATGATACGTCCCTATCCACCTTTCAACCCGCCGCACCAACACCAACATCTCCCATGCCGGGCGCACGCTCCACCCATTCCCCCGCCAAAGCGCCGCCCAGCCTGGAAGGCACCGGCCTTGTTTATGTGAGCGATGACATGCCCGGGCTGACCCGGATTAAAAGCGGCAAGGGCTTTCGTTACCGCAACGCGGCTGGCCACACGATCAAAGATGCCGAAGAAATCCGCCGCATCCAGAAGCTTGCGATCCCGCCCGCCTACACACGCGTGTGGATCTGCCCCGACCCCAACGGCCATCTGCAAGCCACGGGCTACGACGCGCGCGGGCGCAAACAATACCGATATCACCCAAACTGGCAGGCCGATCGCAACGACAGCAAGTTCGAGCGGCTGCTGGACTTCGGCCGCGCCTTGCCCCGCATACGCGCCCGCGTGGCGCGCGACCTGGCACCACGCCGCAATCAACCTGTGAGCCGCAGCCTCGTGTTGGCCACCCTGGTGCGCCTGCTTGACACCACCTTTGTGCGCGTGGGCAACGACGAGTACGCGCGCGACAATGGCTCCTACGGCCTGACCACCTTGCGCAACCCGCACGCCGGCGTACGCGGCAAAACGTTGCAGCTGCGTTTTCGCGGCAAGAGTGGCGTGATGCAAAACCTGGAAGTAGACGACCCCAAGGTGGCCTCCGTGGTGCGGCGATGCCAGCAACTGCCGGGCCAGTTGCTGTTCCAGTATGAAAGTGAGGGCGAGGAAGGTAACCGCGGTGCGGGCGGCGAATTGCGCGCCGTGGGTTCGGGCGACGTCAACGACTACCTGGCGGAGATCACGAGGGGAAAGCACGGTGCGAACAACAACCACGACAGCGATCACTTCACCGCCAAGGATTTCCGAACCTGGCACGGCACGGTGCAGGCCCTGGAGCTAACACGGCTGGCTTGCAATACAAACGGAGCGGCCCGCACCGCTGGAGATGACGCAAGGGCCGGCCGCTACAACGCCAAAGCCGTGTTGCAGGAAGTCGCCCGCATGCTCGGCAACACGCCGGCCGTCTGCAAGAAGTCCTACATTCACCCAGCAGTGCTGGCGCTGGGCAGCAGCCTGGCGCAGGACGCGGGCGCCATGGGCGAACTGTGGCCGCAGCTTGAATCCGGCAAGAAGCTGCGCCGGCTGTATGCGGCCGAGCACCGGTTGATGCGCTTCCTCGCCAAAAATCAGCGGGCACTGAAAGCCCAGGCCCGGGAAGCCGGCAAGGCTTCAGGCAAAGCCCCGAAGAAGGCAAAGGCCACCGGCTAATCCGGCTTCAGATTTTTCGCCGTTTATTTCAGCGTAGCCAGGTAAGCGATCAGGTCAGCCCGCTCCCGGGCGCTTTCCACCTGAAAGCCCATGCGCTGCCCCGGCACCAGTTGTTCGGGGTCTTCCAGCCAGGCGTTGAGGGTTTGCGGCGTCCAGCGCAATCGTGACCGCGCCAACTCATCTGAATATTTATAGCCCGGCAAGCTACCCACACGCCGCCCCATCACGCCGCGATGGGCGGGGCCGATCTTGTTGCTGTCGACGGCATGGCAGGCCGTGCAGCGCTGCTGGTAGAGCGCCATCCCGCGCGCGACGTCGCCCGGTGATGGACTGAGCCATTCGCGGGCCGGCGCGGCCTGTGCCAGCGCCAGGGAGCTGGCGCCAGCGCCAAGGACAGCCAGCGCCGCCAGCGCTGTAAAAACCATCGCACGGCGTGCGGACGGGTGAAAAACAGTCATTTAGCAATCCTGATTCTGGGCGTTAAGGGGGGCAAAGAACGGGACAGCTCCTGGCGCAAGCCATGCGAGCCTGTTGAGATACGACGCAGGCTCGAATTCGGATTCAGCTTTCATATCTGCCGCGCATTTTTTCCCGCACCGGCCCCGATTTTTCAAATAGTTGAATCCACCGCGCAGCAGACCGGCGTACTCCAGACCGGAACCCGGTTTTTCCCCTTAACCCCACAGGAACACCATGCGCAACATCCTCTCCAGCCCGTTGATTGCGGGCGCCCTCGCTCTGCTGTGCGCGGGCGCCCATGCCGACACCGGCAAGCTGCTACTCACAGGCGGTGTCAGCACCATTGAAGGCTCGGCCGGCGGAGGCCTCACGCCCTGGGCCGTGATCGGCAGCAACGCCACAGCAGAAGAAATCGGCGGCTCTGCCTACATCACCCACGCCGGCACCAACGACTATGGCCTGAATGTGTATGGCGCCGCCATCGGAATCCACGACCGCTATGAGCTGTCGATTGCGCAGCAGGACTTCAACACCCGAGGCACAGGCGTGGCCCTGGGCCTGCCGGGGCTGCACCTGAAGCAGACCATCGTGGGCGCCAAGGTGCGTCTGCTGGGCGACGCCATCCTCGATAGCGACACGCTGATGCCACAGGTCGCGGTGGGTGTGCAGTACAAAACGCTGGGCTCCACCGGCCTGGACCCCACATTCAACGCACTGGGCGCCAAGCGCCACGGCGTGGATGTGTATGTCAGCGCGACCAAGCTTTTCCTGGGCCAGAGCCTGTTGCTCAATGGCACCCTGCGCGCGACCAAAGCCAACCAGAACGGCCTGCTGGGCTATGGCGCCACGCTGGGCGGCAATGAAGACAAGTACTCGCTGCAGCCCGAGTTCTCGATCGCCTACCTGGTGAGCAAGAACATTGCCGTCGGCGCCGAATACCGCTTTATGCGCAACAAGCTCGAAGGGGCGGGCCGGGCCGCCGGCCTGGGTAACGGCCTGCGCTCCGAAGACTGGAAAGACATCTTCATCGCCTGGGCACCTTCGAAAAACTTTTCGCTCACGCTGGCCTATGTGGACCTGGGCGTGATCGTTCCAGCCACCACCGTCAATCGCAAGCAGACCGGCTATTACATCTCGGCCCAGGTCGCTTTCTAAGCGTACGGAAACCACCCTGCCCCCAATCGCACCCACTTCATTCAAGGAACCGCCATGAAAAACCCTTTTGTTTCTTTAGCCCTCGCCGTTGGCCTGCTGATGGCCGGATCTGCATTTGCCCAGTCGGCCCCCAAGGACGATCAGCTCTACAAGGCCTTTGGCGAGAAAGCCGGCCTGGTCGCCCTGATGGACGACTTCATGGTGCGCCTGCTGGCCGACCCGCGCACCGGCCCGCACTTCAAGCCCTCTAATCAGCAGCGCGTGAAAGAGCAACTGGTCGATCAGCTCTGCGCCCTGAGCGGCGGGCCCTGCGTTTACAAGGGCGCGGACATGAAAAGCGCCCACGCCAACCTGGACATCAAGAAATCCGACTTCCACGCGCTGGTGGAAGTGCTGCAGCAAAGCATGGACGCCAAGGGCATTCCGTTTCGCCGGCAAAACGAAATGCTGGCCCTGCTGGCGCCCATGAACCGTGACATCATCACGCCGCCCGAAACGGCAGCCAAGCCATGAAACCACTGATACGGATCTCAGCGATTTCAGCGCTCTTCGCTTTCAGCGCATTCAATGCATCTGCCTGGGCGGGCAACCTCGTGGTGTCGGTGCTCGACAGAGAGGGCAAGCCGGTGCAAGACGCCGTGGTGGTGGTGACACCCGCCAACAAAAACGCCCCCCCCAAAACGCCGTTGGTGGCACAAGCCACCATCAACCAGGAAAAAATGCAGTTCGTCCCGATGGTGACGGTGGTGCCCGTGGGCGCGAAAGTGAGTTTCGTCAACAACGACCCATGGGATCACCATGTGCGCAGCTCGCCAGCAGGCATGGGCCAGTTCAACACCACGAATGCCGGGTTTGAGTTGCGCCTGGAAGGCAAGCCCGAGGGCAAACCCGGCAAGTCCAGTGACATCACGCTGGACAGAGCCGGTGTGGTCGGTGCGACCTTGCTGGGCTGCTTTATCCACGGCTCGATGCGCGGCTATATCTATGCGAGCGAGTCTCCCTGGGCGGCCAAAACCAGTTCTGAAGGTCTCGCCACCTTTGAAGACCTGCCCGAGGGCGCAGCCACAGTGAAAGTCTGGCAGGCCGACCAGCTGATAGACATCGCGCCACAACAGGTCACGGTGGGCGCGGTGTTGGCCAAGAATGTGATGCAGCTCACCGTGGTGCCGCGGCGGCGCAGGTGACGAGCCGGCCTTAAGCCGGGACCGTGTGCATCACCTCGGCCTCAACGGGGCAACTGCCGTACGGCGCCAGCGCAGCGTGCGCGGCAGGTGCAGGTGTAGGCGGGCCGTCGATCAGCTCCAGCTCCTGCAGCGCGAACAAGGCGTTTTGCAGCGACACCGGCGGCATGAACTGGCGCAAGTCTTCCGGGCTCACGCGCGGGTCGCAAAACGCCAGCAAGGCCTGCAGGCGGCTGGACAAACCCCAGAACGTGGCGCTGCGCAGCACCGCGCGTCCTTTGGATGTGATGGTGTAGGGCATGTTGCTCTGCGGCTGTTGCTGCTGGCGGTGAGTGAGGCTCATGGCTAATGAATCAACTTGCCTTGTGCGTTGATCATGGTGAGGTCCACAAAACGGGCACCGCTGGCCGCGCCCTGGCCGAAACTGATTTCCATGCCGCCCACGTCGTATTTGCGCAGGCCGTCCATCGCGGCCACATAGTTGGCACGCGTGAGGTTGCGGCCCGCGCGGCGCAGGCCTTCGGTGGCTACTTTGGCATTGATGAAGCCTTCAAGCCCCAGGTGGGTAAATTCTTTTTCGCCGGCGGCAGTGGCGGCGTTCTGGTATTCGCGCACCACCGGCGCCGTGCTGTTCAACGGAAAGGGAACGATCTGCGTGACCGCGACACCGGCGGCGTCGTTTCCCAGCGCGCGCAGGTTGGCCGGCGCTGCGAGTACCGAGGGCGCATAGAGTGCCAGCCCACGCTGGCGCTGGCTCAGGTTGCGTATGGTTTCAATGGTCGGCTTGCCTGCAAGGCCCAGGAGCACGGCCTCGGGCGCGGCGGCTATCACCTTGGCGCTGGCGGCGGCTGCGTCGCTCGCGTCGTTTTGCACAGACGCCACGACCACGGGCTTGAGCCCGCGCTTTTGCAGCGCCGCCACGGCCGCACTGAGCACCTCGCGCCCGAAGGCGTTGTCCTGGTGGATGACGGCCAGCTTGTTCATGTTCAGCGTCACCAGATGCTCGACCAATTTCTCTGTTTCTTCGGCATAGCTGGCGCGAATGTTGAACACGCCGCGAGAGTCGCGGCCGCGCACCGACATCGCGCCGGTGTAGGGCGCGATCACCGGCAAGCCGGCTTTCTGCGCCAGCGGGATCAGCGCCTCGTTGTTGGGCGTTCCGAAGGTGCCGAACAGCGCGAACACTTCGTCGTTCTTCAGGTAGGCATTGACGTTGTCGACACTGCGTTTGACGTCATAGGCGTCGTCCTTGACGATCAGCCTGACCTTGCGCCCATGCACACCGCCGCTGGTGTTGAGGCCGTCGAAATACAGCTTCGCGCCCTTGAGGATTTCCTTGCCCAGATCGGCCAGCGGGCCGCTCAGGTCGGCCGAATGGCCCAGTGTGATCTGGTCGGGCAAAAGGCCTGACTGCGCACCGGTTTGCGCGTGCAAATTTCCACCCACGGCGCACAACGATGCCAGCGTGAACGCGACCGCACGATGGCGGCTTGCGCATTTTTTTGATCCCCACATTTCAATGTCTCCCACAAAACGATATGACTACTTTTTGGCTAGCCGGACTGTGGTTGAGAACACTGACAATGGTCTGACGGTAAGAAGAATTTAAACAGTCGCCGCGTGTTGATGACGTTTGTGCGTTTGTTTTCGTTCGCGCACTTTTCCCGTTCTTCTTTGCCTTCTTCTTGCGTTCCTGCTTCTTTATTTTTCTTTCTTTCTCAGGTCTTACTTGGGCCTTACCAGGACTTACTTCGCTCTTACTTGGGGCTTACTGGGATCCCTCCCGGAATCGAATTCTTTTTTTGCTTTTATTTTGTTGGTGCAAGCTCAACGCTGGCTGTTATCTCTCCGTGAGCCCTTCCAACGGCGCGAGATCCGACGCATAAACGCGATCACCGATCTGCAGCGCCCGGCCTTTTTGCCAGGCTTCTTCAAACGCAGCGAGTTCTTCGGGCGTCGTGCGCTCGTGCCGCAGGTGTAGCGGTCGCGAAGGCGACGCCTCGCTGTCCCTCTCGCTTTCGCTTTCGCTTTCGCTGCGCAAAGCGCCGGGCCGGCTGGCCTCAAAACCGCGTATCTGCTCGTTGACCTTCCAGTACACGCCCATCACCAGCAGGTCATAACGCACCGCGGCATTTTTGGCTATGGCCGATCCCAATGCGGCCAGCTGCTCGGGGCGGCCCTGGCGGTTGTGCAGGAAGTCGGTCGAGAGGTCTACGATCACGAGGTACTGGTGGCCCCGCTTGTCGCTGCGCACCGCACGGAATTTGTAGCTGGCCGACAAAATTCCGTGCGCCTGCATCGTGACCTTGACGGCCTCGAACAACATCTCGCGCCTGAACTCCATGCGCTCATCCAGGTTCATCCTGACGGGCGCGGTCTCAGGCCCGGTGGCGCCGGGCTTGGGACTTTTGCTGGCGCTGAAAAGATTTCTGAGCACAGACATGCTGCAGCGGATCAGGAGTTTTTGGCCGTGAAGAACACGTAGTCGGCGGTGTAGCCTTCCTTGATGCGCTTGCCGGCATCGGCCGCTACGGCGCAACCCTTGGCCGGCGCGTTGCCGCCTTCGGTGTTCAGGCGCTGCACGCTGGTCACGCCGGCCATCTTGCCGGGTGTGCCGGCGGATTTGGCCGTGAGCAGCAGCAGCGGAATGTCGGAGGGACGCTCGGCATCGGCGCGGGCCTTCACAGCGCCTATGGTCTTGCTGCCGTCCAGGGCTGCCCAGTTGGGGCCGGCGCCGTGCGTGCCGACTTTTTCGTCTTTCTGGTTGAAGAGGTCGGCCTCAGGCGCGACAAACACCCAGGCCCAGCCGCCCTTGTCGGACGCGCGGCACTCATAAATCTGCGAACCCACCGCATGCCAAGTGAAAGCGGCGCGTTCGTTGTCGGCAGGCTTGAGGACCGCCGGCACCGGCTTGGCCGCCTCGGCTTGCGACGCCGGGCCGGAGGCGCAGGCGCTCAGAAAAATGGAACCCAAGGCGGCGGCGATGAGGCCGAAATTGAAAGAGGAGGAGGAAGTGGTCGGAATCGATTTCATGGCTATCTCCTGGATAAATGGGGCCGGCCCTGGCAAGCCCTGGTGAGTGGAACAACAAATAGAGGAATGTGGCCGGGTGCAACACCCTGCCCACCAGGGACAAACGACGGCCGGCGCCAATCGGATGCAGGTTTTGCGAAAAATATTTGCCAGGCCGCCATCGGCTTGCCGCAGCGGCAGAACTCCCCATAACTCCCTATACTCAGCCGCATGAAACCGGACCCCGATGCCGACACCCGCAGCCTGCAGGCGCTGATCGCCGGCGCGGCCCAGGGCGACCACGCCAGCTTCGCCCGTATCTATGAGCGCACCCACACGCATCTGTTTGGCGTTGCCGTTCGTATATTGGGACAAGGACAGGCGGCCGAAGATGTGCTGCAAGAGGCGTATGTGAGTATCTGGAAAAGCGCAGCCGGCTATCGCAGCGAGGTAGACGGCCAACCCATTCAACCCATGACATGGCTGATCGCCATCGTCCGCAACAAGGCGCTTGACGCCTTTCGCTCACGTGCGCGCCGCAAAGAAACCGAGTTGCCCGAATCCGGCGACGTGGACGAGGAAGACACCGAAACCACGGCTACCCCCGCCCCCAGCGCCGCGCAATTGTTTGAACAGGCCACCGAGGCACTGCATATAGAAGGCTGCATGAGTGCGCTGGAAGGCAGCTACCGGCAAAGTCTGGCGCTGGCCTATTACCAGGGGTTGTCGCACACCGAGGTGGCCGCACAGATGGGCGCGCCGCTGGGTTCGGTCAAAGCCTGGATACGGCGGGGGCTTGAGAAGCTCAAGGGTTGCCTGGCGGCGCAAGGGGTGGTGGCATGAGATACACCAACCCCGAGTTACTCGAGCACCTTGCTTCTTCGTATGTATTGGGCACCCTGGCCCATGGCGCGCGCCGCCGCTTTGAGCGCCTGCAACGCGACCGCACCGATGTGCGCGTGCTGGTCACGCAATGGGAAGCGCGGCTGGGCCAGCTGGCCGTGTCCGTGCCGGTGCACAAGCCTTCCCCCAAGGTGTGGGCGGCGATTGCGGCACGCACCCAACCAATGCGGACACAACACGCACCGCAGGCGAAGGGCTCCTGGCTGGGTTGGCTCAAGCCGGCAGGTTTCGGCTTTGGCGGCCTGGCGGCGGGTGTGATCGCGGCAAGCGCTTTCTTTATCGCCATGCCCACCTTGTTCATGTCCAGCGACCAGCTCGCCATGCGCTCGGGCGAAAGGCTGCCGCAAAGCTATGTGGGCTTGCTCACTGACGCGCAAGGCAACGGCAAGCTGCTGGTGAGCTCGCTGCGCCACGGCAAGACCATGACGGTCAAGGTCATAGGCCCGATCACGCCGCCGGCCACCGGCCGTCTGGTGCTATGGGCCGTGCCGGCCAGCGGCCCGGCGTTTTCGCTGGGCGCCGTGCCCACCAGCGGCTCATCGGTGTCCATGCTGCCCGACACGTCGGAGAAGCTGCTGTCCAAAGTCACCAAACTGGTGGTGACGCTGGAGACAGACGCCAACCCGGCCAAACCCGGCGAGACCGTCGTGTTCAGCGGCAATTGCGCCAAGCTGTGGTGAACGGGCCGGCGCGCGCAGTGACGATTTTTCTGGCGGTCCTGCTATTGGCCTACCTGGCCGTCTGCGCGGCGCTGTTTGCGTATCAACGCTCTTTGATCTATTTCCCCCAGCCGAAATCATGGGGCGGCCCGGCCACCACGCTGCAGCTCAAAGTCAAGGATGCCGAGCTTGTGGTCACCACCCGGCAAGCGGCCGGGCCCAAAGCCATCATTTACTTCGGCGGAAATGCTGAAGACGTTTCGGTCAACCTGCCGTCCTTCTCGGAGGCATTTCCCGCGCATGCCCTCTACCTGCTTCACTACCGGGGCTATGGCGGCAGCAGCGGAAGCCCCACCGAGGCGGCGCTGCAAAGCGATGCCCTGGCTTTGTTTGACCACGTCAGCCGGGCGCATCCGGATGTCACGGTAGTGGGCAGGAGTTTGGGTTCAGGCGTTGCTACCTGGGTGGCCAGCCAGCGGCCGGTGTCGCGCCTGATTCTGGTCACGCCCTACAACAGCATCCAGGAACTGGCGGCGCAGCGTTTTCCGTACTTTCCTATTGCCTGGCTGCTCGTCGACAAGTTCGAATCGTGGAAGTACGCGGCCAAAGTCACGGCGCCCACCTTGCTCATTTCCGCCGAGCACGACGAGGTCATTCCAGCGGCCAGCACCGAACAATTGCATGCGCATTTCAAAACCGGCACGGCGGTGTTGAAGATGTTGCCCGGGACGTCGCACAACACGGTGTCGCAGCATCCGCAGTACCTCCCATTGTTTCAATCCATGCTGTAGGGCGCCGGTGCCGCGCGCCCTTGCACGCCTGCTCTTGCGCTCCCTTGCCGTTCGTATTACAAATAAATACGAATTCCCCTGCATCCAATTTCGATGTCATGCCGTTTGTATAAGGTGCTGACTTGCAGCGCATCTCAATCAACCGATATTCAAGGAGCCCGACATGACCACTTTTTCCATCCGCAATTTCATCGCATTGCCCGTGATCGCCCTGGCCCTGGCCGGCGCCGCAGTGGCGGCTGACATCCAGACCACGCCGGTGCAGAACGCCCAGATCGACGACTTCGCGGCCGGCAAAAAAGCCATTGACGCCAAGAACTGGTCCGAGGCCGTGAGCAGCTTCAACAAGGTCGTTGCCAAGAACCCGAAAAATGCCGACGCCTACAACTACCTGGGTTACTCCAACCGCTGGATGGGCAAGTACGACGAGGCTTTTGCCGCCTACGGCAAGGCGCTCGCGCTGGATCCCAAGCACAAGGGTGCACTGGAATACTCAGGCATCGCTTACCTGAAGACCAACCAGAAAGCCCAGGCCGACGCCCAGCTGGCCAAGCTGCAGGCGATCTGCGCCGGCTGCGAAGAAACCCGCGACCTGGCCAAGGCCGTGGCCGACTACAAGCCGGCCGCCAAGTAAGCCGTGACTCATCGCCATTGCGGCGCGCCAGGCGGTGCAATGGCTTCTTGCTTGCCGGCCGGGCCTCAAAGTCTCGCCGCCCAAGAGCACACGAGAGCTGACGCCTGAGACACGCGGCTCCTGGTCATCCCAAGGAAAAACAACAATGACATATTCCAATCGCATCAAATACCTGCGCTTTGCCCTGATGGCGGTAGGACTGACTTTCACTTTCGGCCTGTGGCCGCTCACCGTCGTCTGGCCTTCCGGCTGGTCGTGGCATGACGAAGGGCGTTCGTACTACCTGGAGATGATCCTCGGCCTGTACGCAACGCTCGGGGTCTTTCTCATGCTGGCAGCACGCCACCCCATCGCGCACTTGAGTCTCATCTGGTTTGTGGTCTGGTCCAGCATCGTGCACGGCGCCATCATGGCTGTTCAGTCGTTTCAGGGCCACCACAACATGGGCCACCTCTGGGGCGATGTTTTGGCGCTGTTCGCCGTGGCGGCGGTGTTGGCCTGGCTCACGCCCCGCGACACCTGAGAGCCGCACACAAAACCCTCCTGGCGTTGTTGTGCCGCCTTGCCGTGCTGAAGCACTGTCTGCGGCGGCGCGCCTAGCCAGGACCGCTTCGCTGGGTTTTGTGAGCGTCTCTAGAGTCCTTAACTGAACGAAAGATTCCTATGACACACCCTGCTTCCCGGTTTCTGCAATTTGCTCTGTTTTTGATAGCTTCCTACTCAATATCCACCTGGGCTACAGCCGGAAATCTTTCAGTACAAGTGCTCGACAAGGAGGGCAAGCCGGCGCCCGATGCGGTGGTGGTGGTCGTGCCCGCCGCCAAGACCGGCGCGCCCAAAAACCCGCTGCCCACGCAAGTGACGATTTATCAGGAAAAGATGCGCTTTGTGCCAGCCGTGAGCGTGGTGGCGGTGGGCGCCAAGGGCCAGTTTGTGAACAACGACCCGTGGGAGCACCACGTCAGGGGTTCTGCCGCAGGCGCAGCACAATTCAATGCCACGGCGGGTGAGGGGTTTGAGTTGCGCCTGGACGGCAAGCCCGAGGGCAAGCCGGCGAAAACGGCCGACGCCACTTTCGCCAAGCCTGGCGCCGTGCTGCTGGGTTGCCACATCCACGGCTCTATGCGCGGGCATGTGTATGTGAGCGAGTCGCCCTGGGCTGTGCTGACAAATGCCGACGGTGTGGCACAGCTTGAGCAATTGCCCGAAGGCGCCGCGCAAATCAAGGTCTGGCACGCCGACCAATTGATCGACATTGCGCCGCAAGCTTATACCGTGACGGCTTCGCCCGGCAAGCTGACCCTGCAGCTCAGCGTGGTGCCGCGCCGCCGCCGGATTTAAGGGCCCGATTTTGGCGTCTGGCCAAGGGGGTGAGGTCGTGCCCTCAAGGATGTGAGCCCGCGTCCTACAGCACGGCTGTGCCGGAGGCACATAGTGGAGAAGAGGCGCTGCCGCAAGGCCGCGTCATCGACCCTCCATTTTTACTTCCTAAGGAGATTTTCATGCAGAAGATCAGAGAACTGATGAGCCGTGACGTGGAAGTCATCAGCCCCGAAGCCACCATTGTCGAGGCCGCCCAGCGCATGCGCGAGGGCAATTTCGGGCTGCTGCCAGTGGGCAAGAACGACCAGATGGTTGGGGCTATCTCCGACCGTGACATCGCCGTGCGTGCCGTGGCCCTGGGTAAGGATGCCAGCACCAAGGTCCGTGAGGTGATGTCTGAAGGCATTTATTGGGCTTACGACGACGAATCCGTCGCGGATGCCTCGAAGATCATGAGCGAGCGCCAGGTGCGCAGGCTGCCGATCGTCAACCGCGACAAGCGGCTGGTGGGCATTCTGGCCTTGGGCGACATCGCGGCACGCAAGGGCCAGCTGGAGCCCGCAGCCAAGGCTTTGGCCGAGATCTCGGAACCGGCATAAGCGTCGGACGAAAAGCATCTCAAAAACCGCAGCAGGGGGTTTCGGGCCGTTGACAGAAGCTTTCACGAAACTTACATTGAAGCTTCCGCACGGAGGCTTTATGTTTGACCCCTCTGACCCGTCCAGCTCCTCGACATCGGCCCGGTCGCCGCATTGGCACCACATCACGCTGGCGCAGTTGCAGCGCGTCAAGGACTGGCGCGAGGCGCAGCGGGCGGCCCACCCCCTCGAATGCCAAGCCTGGGAGGCGGTGCTGACGGCGTGGGTGATGGGCTGGATGGGCTGGCTGCCGGCCTACGCGTTTGAGGCTGTCTGGGCCTACCCGCTGTGCGTGCTGGGCGTCCTGGCGCCGCGGCTGTATGTGTATGCGCGGGCGCGGGCGCATGCGGCGCAGCGTCTCAGGTGTGACTGGCTGGAACTGGTAGCCTGAACTAGAGTGGGGGCATGAACGCCTCAACCACCCTCCCTCCTCTCACCTGCTTTCAACTCACCACCACCGGCCACGTCGCCCACCTGGTGCTGAGCCGCCCCGAGGCGATGAACACCATGCACCCGACCTTCTGGCGTGAGCTGGATGCGGTGCTGACGCATATTCATAAAACCGGCGAGGCGCGCGTGCTGGTGATCTCCAGCACCGGCAAACATTTCAGCGCCGGCATGGCGCTGGAGACCTTCGGCAGCGACATCGCCATGGACGACCAGAGCCCCGAAGGCCGGGCCGCCATCTTCGACATGCTGGGCGACATGCAGGCCACCTTCACCAAACTCGAGACGCTGCGCATCCCGGTGATCGCCGCCATCCAGGGCGGCTGCATAGGCGGCGCGGTCGACATGGTGACGGCCTGCTGCCTGCGCTACGCCACGGCCGACGCGTTTTCTGCATCCAGGAAATCAACATCGGCATGGTGGCCGACGTGGGCACGCTGCAGCGCCTGCCCAAGCTGGTGCCGCTGGCTGTCGTCAAAGAGCTCGCCTACACCGGGCGGCGGATGCCCGCCGCCAAGGCGCTGGGCTATGGCCTGGTCAACGAGGTGTTTGAATCAGCCGAGGCGATGCTGGCAGCGGCCATGCAATGCGCCGGCGAGATCGCCGCCAAGCCGCCAGTGGCGATCTGGGGTACCAAGCAGGCCATCCACTACACGCGTGACCATTCGGTGGACGACGCGCTCAAGCAGATGGGCTGGCTGCAGGGCGCGATCTGGAGCAACGCGCATGTGCGTGAGGCGGTGACGGCGATGAAGGAAAAGCGCGCGGCGCAATTCCCCTCGCTTTCATCGATCAAAAATTTTAATGAATTCGGTCTCTAGCCCAATCTACACCTTGACTTGCCGCTATTTATTTAATACCAAGCAAGCGCAGATGAGGACGTAGGCCTACTGCCGCGCCGTGCGCACCGCGGGCGGCAGCGCCTGCGGGTGGCTGGTGCGAAAGGGGTTGATGTCCAGCCCGCCGCGCCGTGTGTAGCGCGCATACACGGAGAGCTTGAGCGGTTTGCAGCGCGTCCAGATGTCCATGAAGATGCGCTCGACGCATTGCTCGTGGAACTCGTTGTGGTTGCGAAAGCTCACCAGGTATTGCAGCAGGCCTTCCTGGTTGATCTGCGGGCCGGCGTAGCGAATCTGCACGCTGCCCCAGTCGGGCTGGCCGGTGACAAGGCAGTTGCTTTTGAGCAGGTTGCTGGTCAGCGTCTCTTCGACCGGCGGTTCGTCGAACTCGGCAAACAGCAGCTCGGGTGCGGGCTGGAAGTGAATGCATTCCACGTCCAGGCGGTCCAGGTTCAAGCCGTCCAGCTCGTGCACCGGCTCGCGGTCAAACAGCTCGGGGCCCAATGTTTTGATGCCCACACCAGCGCCAACCACGGCGTTGAGGTCGGCGCGAATGCGTTCGCGCACGTCGCGCGCATCGGCAAAACGCGTGTTGTTAAAGCTGTTGAGGTAGAGCTTGAAAGATTTGCTCTCTACGATATTCGGTGACTCGCAGGGCACCGTGATGTGCGCCAGCGCCACCTGCGGCTTGCCGCGCATATTGAGCCAACTCAGCTCAAAGGCCGTCCATAGGTCGGCGCCGAAAAATGGCGGTGTGCCGGTCACGCCGATTTCGGCGCGTTTGCCTTCGCGCGGGATGGGGAAAAGCAGCGAGGCGTCGTACTGGTCGATGTAGGCCGAGGGCTTGCCGAGCTGGGATTGTTCTGGGGTGTTCATGGGGCTATTTTCGCAGCTACCGTGTGGTCAAGGGCTGCCCCTGGCAATACCCTAGCTATGGGCCTTGAAGTGGGGCATCAGGAAGGCTAACAACCGCTCAACAACGCCCGGCGGCAGATCGTGCCCCATGCCTTCAATGCTTTCAAAGCGCGCGCCGGGGATGCGTTTTGCCGTGTCCTGCCCGCAGGCCATGGGCACCAGCGGATCGGCGCGGCCGTGCAGCACCAGCGTCGGTGCGCTGACCTTGGCCAGCGCCGCGGCGCGTGTACTGTCTGCGGCAATCGCCACCATTTGGCGCAGAACGCCTTGCGGATGAAAGCTGCGCTGCGCCGCGGCGGCGACTTTCTCGCGCAGCTCGGCGTCCGGCGTGGGAAAGCCCGGGCTGCCGATAGCCTTGAGTAGCCGGGCGGTGTGGTCGATGGCCGCCTGCACGCCCTTGCCGGCAGGCCGGCTGAGCAGTACGCGCGTGACGGCCGGACTGGCTTCTGGCAAACCCCGCGCACCGCTCGAACTCATGATGCTGGTCAGGCTGATCACCCGCGAAGGCGCGAGCACCGCCACGCGCTGCGCGACCATGCCGCCCATGCTGACACCCACCACGTGGGCCCTGGCGATCTTCAGCGCGTCCAGCACGCCCACGGTGTCGGTTGCCATGTCTTCAATGCTGTAAGGCGCCCGGATGCTCAAGCCCATGCGGAACTTGAGCCCTGCCCAGAGCAGGCTGGGCGCGCCCAGGTTGTCGAAGTGCTGCGACAGGCCAATGTCGCGATTGTCAAGGCGCACCACACGAAAGCCCGCATCGGCGATCGCCTGCACCATGGCCGGCGGCCAAGCGATGAGCTGCATGCCCAGGCCCATGATGAGCAACACCACAGGCCGGCCCGTGGCGTCGCCGGGGTGGGTGTCTTCAACTTCGATGTCAATGTTGTTGGCGCGTATTTTCATAACTGATTATGGTCCGTGCCCTCAAAATCGCGTCAATCACAGCGTCGCCCACGCGTCACATCGCATTTCCGAACTTGGACGAGGTGTTACGTGAACTCTTTTTCACGCAGCCATTTGGTCGCGATCCATTTTTCGCCAGCCAGCACAGGCTCGCCGCCATGCAGCGTGAGGCTGACCGGGTGCGCCCTGGGGTAGCTGAAGAACACCGCGCTGCCGCGCTGCGGCCGCACCCTCAGGCCGATGTCCGGGAACACCGTGGCGCCGCCCTCCTCGGGCTCTTGCAGGTACATGATGAGGCTGCCCACGCGTTGCCCGCCTCGTTGCAAGATCTTTGCGGTGCCGGGCTCGCCCGGGTCAAAGTAATCGTAGTGAGGCTTGTATTCGGCCCCGCGCCGGTAACGCAGCACCTGCAGCCCCTCGCCGTTTTGCATAGGCCAGTTCAGCAGTTTGGCGATGCGGGCTTCAACACGGCGCACCACTTCGGTTTCACCGCGCGTGTAAAACATGCCGTGGCTGGTGCGGTCATGGTTGAGTTCTTCACCGCCGGTGAACGTATCCACGGTCCGCGACCGTATCAAGCGCGGTGCGGCCGCCTCCATCAGCGCCGTACACTCCGCGGCGCTGAGCAGATTACTGAACACCCACAGGTCGGGCGCGTCGCGGTGCTCGTGCACCTGAACCCACTTATCGCCGGCATCGACCATGGTGCCGCTGGCATCGGGCTTGACCACCGGCACAACCAGCGCGGGCGGTTGCGCGGCTCCGGCCATCGGCAAGCCCAGTGCCTGGTTTGCGACGGCGGCCTGCCAGCCGGCTTCGATCAGCGCGCGGAAAACTTCTTCAGTGCTGTGCCCGCCGGCGAGCTGCGCCGCGACCCAAGCCTGCATCTCGCGGGTGATGGGCTGGCCCTGAACATGGCCATGAGCTTGGTTTCGTGCAGCGCCGGGTTTCATCACGTGCAACCTGCCGAGTCACCGCTCAGGCGGCCTGCTTGCGCCGGAACACGAGCCGGTCGGGTTCGGACACTTTGGCGTCAAAGCGGTAGCCTTCGGCGTCAAAGCCTTCCAGCTTCTTGACTGTCGTCAGCTTCTTTTCAATCGCATGGCGCGCCATGAGCCCACGGGCACGCTTGGCAAAAAAGCTGATGACCTTGTACTTGCCGGCTTTGTACTCCTCAAACACGCAGCTGACCACACGCGCCTTGAGCGCCTTGCGGTCCACGGCCTTGAAGTATTCCTCGCTGGCGAGGTTGACGATGACCGGTGTGGTGTGGGTGGCCGCGCGTTCGTTCAGGTAGGCCGAGATCTGCGAGCCCCAGAACTGATAAAGATTTTTGCCCTGTGGCGTGGCCAGTGGCGTACCCATTTCAAGCCGGTAGGGCTGCATGCGGTCCAGCGGGCGCAGCACGCCGTAGAGGCCGCTCAGGATGCAGACATGCTCCTGCGCCCAGCCGAGCTGCGCCTCGCTCAGCGTTTTGGCGTTGAGCCCGCCATAGACATCGCCATCAAAAGCCAGTGCGGCCTGCTTGGCGTTTTTCGCGGTGAATTTGGGCGACCACGCCTGGTAGCGCGCCACGTTAAGGCCCGCGAGCGTGTCTGACAGCTTCATGAGCTCGCTGATCTGTTGTGGGCTTTGGGTTTTAAGCACGTCAATCAACTGGGCCGACTGGCGGGTAAAGAGGGGTTGGGTGTGGGTGTCGACGTGCGGCGGCGTGTCGTAGTCCAGCGACTTGGCCGGCGAGATAAGGAACAGCATGCGTTGAGTAGTTGTTGGGGTAAGGCGAAACCCCCACTTTACGACAGGCTGGCAGTGCGCCGACATGGGAACGCGTAAAGCCCCAACTAACGCAAATCGCTGACCAAAGAGGCCAACGTTTCCGCCGCAATCGTGGTGTGCGCCGGGTAATGCGTGTGGTCGCAGCCCAGTTTGACGCTCGCGCCGGCCTTGACGGCCGCGCACATCGCCGGGTCGAGCTCAAAGCGCACAAAATGCACGGCCGAGGTTTTCTCGTCGTTCTCGCGGTCCATGTCTTCGTCGGCAATCGCGTAGACGCGGGCATGGCCTTCGACCTCGACAAACATGCGGTCTTCCACGCCGATGAGTCGAGCTAATTCACGCTTGCGTTCGTTGATGTCGGGGTACTCCAGCATCAAGGTGCCCTTCCAGTTGCTGCCGTCGGGCATCAGCGGTGCGTAGGCGTCGATCTCCTGGTCTATGCCCTCTTCTTCAAAGATTTTCTCGACACGCAGCATCTCCTGGATCTGGTAGCGGATGCTGGTTTCGCTTTCAAACTGCAAGTTGATGTGCTCGCCCAGGCGCACGCTGCGCAGCTTGCGGTGCGCAATGATGGCGGCCTTGTTCTCTTTGCGGTACTTGCTATAGGCCTCCAGCGTCATCAGGGATTCGCGGGTGATCTTTCCGGTCGTCTTCATGGCGGCTTCCGTGATTTCTTACTTGAGGCCGTAGGCCGTGCGGATCAGCGTGAGCGGGTGCTTTTGCGGCGGCGCGCCCAGGCTGTTGACGTCAAAGCCTTGCGCAATGTGGTGGCCGCCCAGCGGGCAGTCACTGCTGATGACATCGGGCAGGCCGCCATCTTTATGGTTGGCCATGGCTTTAAAGAGCGGCTTGCCGATCTTCATCGCCTGCTGGTGATAGGGCACCTTGACGCCGAAGGTACCGGCGTGGCCCGAGCAGCGCTCATGCGTGTGCACGCTGGTGCCGGGCACCATCTTGAGCATTTCCTCGGTTTTTTTGCCGATGTTCTGTACCCGGCCGTGGCAGGGAATCTGGTAGCTGATCTTGCCCAGCGGCGTCGGGAATTCGGTTTTCAGCAGGCCGTCGCGCTTACGTGCCATCAGGTATTCAAACGGGTCCCACATGTGTTCCTTGACGAGCTGTACGTCGGCGTCGTCGGGGTACATCAGCGGCAGCTCCTGCTTGAACATCAGCGTGCAGCTGGGCACGGCGCTCAGGATGGCGTAGCCCTCTTTGGCGTACTTCACCAGCACCGGGATGTTGGCCTCCTTGCTGGTGTTGACCGAGGCGAGGTCGCCCAGCTCCAGCTTGGGCATGCCGCAGCATTTTTCTTTTTCGACCAGCACGTAGGGCACTTCGTTGTGGTCCAGCACCTTGAGCAGGTCGTGGCCGATGCCGGGCTCGTTGTAGTTGATGTAGCAGGTGGAAAAAATCACCACCTTGCCGGGCGTCTTGGCGCCGTCTTTGATGGCGTGCGGCGGCGACTCTGGTGCGCCCGATCGGAATTTCCTGGTGGCCAGCTCGGGCAGCCAAGCGTTTTTGTCGACGCCCAGCACCTTCTGCATCACGGCGCGGGCGGGCTTGGTCTTGTTGACCGCGTTGGCCACCTGGACCACGATGGGAATGCCGGCGAACTGGCCGTGCACGTCGGTAGACGACAAAAATCTTTCACCCGCGCCCACCTCACCATTTTTGAACTTGATGGCCTTGGCGCGCAGCATGGTGTGGGGGAAGTCGAGGTTGAATTCGTGCGGCGGCACATAGGGGCACTTGGTCATGTAGCAGAGGTCGCACATATAGCACTGGTCGACCACTTTCATGTAGTCCTTCTTGTCCACGCCGTCGACCTCGCCGGTCTTGCTTTCGTCGACCAGGTCAAACAGAGTGGGGAAGGCGCCGCACAGGCTGACGCAGCGGCGGCAGCCGTGGCAGATGTCGAAGATGCGCTCCATCTCGTGGAAGGCCGCTTCCTCGTTGTAGAAGTCCGGGTTTTTCCAGTCGATCGCGTGGCGCGTGGGCGCCTGGAGGTTGCCTTCTGTGGCCATGGTCTTGTCTCTTCCATTGCTCCCTCGCCCCACCGGGGAGAGGGTTGGGGTGAGGGGGTACAGCCAAGGTGAAGGCAAGGCTCAATCAATCGCCTCTTGCCCTCACCCTAACCCTCTCCCAGAGGGAGAGGGAACAAGCAGCTTTAATCGACCAGTTCAGCCAATGCTTTTGTGTAGCGATTGGCATGCGAACGCTCAGCCTTGGCCAGCGTCTCAAACCAGTCGGCCACTTCGTCATGGCCTTCGTCGCGGGCGGTCTTGGCCATGCCGGGGTACATGTCGGTGTACTCGTGGGTTTCGCCTGCCACTGCCGATGCGAGGTTGTCGCGCGTGGCGCCGAACGGCATGCCGGTGGCGGGGTCGCCGCACTGCTCCAGCCATTCGAGGTGGCCGTGGGCGTGGCCGGTTTCACCTTCCGCGGTAGAGCGGAACAGCGCCGCGACATCGGGCTGGCCTTCAACGTCAGCCTTGTTCGCGAAATACAGGTAGCGGCGGTTGGCCTGTGATTCGCCGGCAAATGCGGCTTTCAGGTTCTCTTCCGTCCTGGAGCCTTTAAGAGCAGCCATGGAAATCTCCTTTGTGGGTTGATGAAAGAACAAATCGCCAATGCTTCAAGCCAAGCCGGACTTCCGGTTCAAGGACCGAAGACCAGAACACCTTAGACCTGTTGGGCCCCTGCGTCTAATTGCCGGAATCAATGTACCGAATTAGTAAAAGCTATTCAACCAGTCTTATTGATAACAATTCTCAATTGAAGGGTCGTACGCCATAGCCGTATCGTCAAAAACACCACGTCGCCAGACAAGGGGCAACCATTACGTTATGGTAAATTCATTACGAATAGGTGAACACCAAGTTCAAGGCATCAACGCTAATTTGCTATGTTTTTGATAGCTATTAGCCAAGACGGTACTTGGGCTAGAGGCCAAAAAAACTCATAAACCCGCAGGAACACCATGCTGGAGACAAACACGATTCAGGGCACAGCGCCGGCCACGCTGGGCACGGTTTTTACCAACGGCTATGAATTTGCCCAAGGCACGGGCTACACCCTGCCCGAATACCCGTTTGTGGCGCCGCCAGAGCTGGCCACGGGCGAAGTCAAACGCCACCCCATCGTCATCGTGGGCGGCGGCATCACCGGCCTGACGCTGGCCTGTGCACTGGCGGACTACGGCATCCAGGCCGTGCTACTGGACGAAGACAACACGGTGGGCGTGAAGGGTGCGTCGTCGCGCGGCATCTGCTACGCGCAAAAAACGCTGGAAATCTTCAAGCGTCTGGGCATTTACGAGCGCATCGCGGCCAAGGGCGTGCAGTGGAGCGTGGGCCGCACCTTTGCCGGCGCTGATGAGGTGTATGCGTTTGATTTGCGCCAGCAGCAGACGCATTCATTGAGCCGGCAGCCGCCTTTCATCAACATCCAGCAGTTTTATGTCGAGGGCTTTCTGGTCGAGCAGCTCAACCGGCCCGCGCCTGAGGACCGCCTCGTGGACATCCGCTGGAGCCACCGCGTCACGGCGTTTGAGCAGAACGACGACTTCGCCACGCTGCAGCTTGAAACACCGGCGGGCAGCTACGCCCTGCAGGCCGAGCATGTGATCGACTGCAGCGGCTCACGCAGCCCGTTTCGCGCCTGGTGCGGCGCGACGGTGACCGCGCAAAAAGGCGACGACCGCTGGTGCATTGCCGACGTGCGTTTTAAAAATCCGCCGCCGGTCGAGCGCCACACCTGGATCGAAGCGCCTTTTAACGACGGGCGCGCCGTGTGGCAGCACCTGATGGCCGACGGCGTCTGGCGCATCGACTACCAGATGCCGCCGCATGCCAACCCTGAAGAAGTCAGCCGCGAAGAGGTGGTGCGCGCCCGCCTGAAGGCGCAGTTCAAAAGCCAGGCAGGCCAGGCGCTGGACGACGCCGACTACGAGATCGTCTGGGTCGGCCCCTATGCCTACCGCAGCGAATGCCTGGACAGCCTGCGCCACGGCCGCGTGTTTTTTGCCGGTGATGCGGCCCATGTGATGAGCCCCTTCGGCGCGCGCGGCGGCAACTCGGGCGTGCAGGACGCGGACAACCTGGCCTGGAAACTGGCGGCGGTGTTGCAAGGCCGCGCCGCGCCCGCCTTGCTGGACAGTTATCACCATGAGCGGCATGAGGCGGCCAAACACAATGTGCTGGTCACCAACCGCACCGCGCGCTTTCTGCGGCCCGCCGACGGGGCGGAGCGGCTGTTCCGCACCGCGGCGCTGAGCTTGGCGCGTGAGCACGTGTTTGCCCGGCAGCTCGTCAACACCGGGCGCATGTCGGCACCCAACCACTACACGCGCTCAGGCGTCTGCGGGCCTGCGGGCGGGCGCGCCACGCAGAACGTGGGCTTTCTCTGGGCAGACGGCAGTCCCGGCGAGCTGCTGGATCTGTTGACCTGGGCGCACGGGCGCCTCCTGCTGCTGGTGTTTGGCGATGTGTCCGGCGCTGCTCTGGCGCGGCTGGCGGTGCTTTCAAAAGAGGCCGGCATCCGCTGTGTGCAGGTGCTGGGGCAGGACGAGCGGGCCACAGCGGTGGAACACGTGATGGACCGGGACGGCCATTTGCAGACGACGTGCCATGTCTTTGGCCACGCCTGGGCGCTGCTGCGGCCTGACGGCCATGTCGCCGCCACGGGCGAGAGTGTGGACGCCTCGGTGGTTTACGCCGTGGCGAGCGCCATGGGCGCGTATGCCGGCCGGGAAGCAAAGGAACAAGCATGAAGCCCGACAGCCCCCTGATGTCACGCCTGCATTTCCAGGATGCGGACGCGTTTTATGAGTGCCTGCTGGACGCCCACCAGGGCCTGAGCCGGGAGGAGTCCGAGCTGCTGAACGCCCGGCTGATCCTGCTGATGGCCAACCAGCTGGGCGACACGGCGGTGCTGAAGGCCTGCGTGGCCGCAGCGCGCAAGACCTGAGCCCAGACAGGCCACCCGGGGCACCGGGGGCCGCAGGTCGGCCAGTCGAATAAAATCAGGGGTGTTTCACCCAACCCAAGGCGGCATCCCCCTCGATGCCGTTTTTCATTGCTCCCCATGACCGACGCTGCCACCCCTACCCTTTCCGACGCTGCCAACACCGCCCCTGAGGCTGTGAAAGTCCCCACCCCGGGGCTGGACAGCCTGGCCAAGTCGTTCGAGCCGGCCGCGATTGAAAGCCGCTGGGGCCCCGAGTGGGAGCAAAGCGGCCAGTACGAACCCACGCTGGACGCGGCCAAGCCCTCGTTCTCCATCCAGCTGCCGCCGCCCAACGTGACAGGCACGCTGCACATGGGCCACGCCTTTAACCAGACCATCATGGATTCGCTCACGCGTTACCACCGCATGCGCGGCCACAACACGCTGTGGGTGCCCGGCACCGACCACGCCGGCATCGCCACGCAGATCGTGGTGGAGCGCAAGCTGCAGGGCGAAGGCAAAAGCCGCCACGACCTGGGCCGCAAGAACTTTGTCGCCAAGGTGTGGGAATGGAAAGAAGAGTCTGGCACGACGATTACGCGCCAGATGCGCCGCATGGGCGACTCGGTGGCCTGGAAGCACGAGTACTTCACCATGGACCCGAAGATGTCGACGGTCGTCACCTCGACCTTTGTGAAGCTGTATGAGCAAGGCCTGATCTACCGCGGCAAGCGCCTGGTGAACTGGGACCCGATCCTCAAGTCCGCCGTGTCTGACCTGGAAGTCGAGAACGAAGAGCGCGACAGCTTCATGTGGCACATCGAGTACCCCTTCAGCGACGGCCCGCAAAAAGCTGCTGACGGCTCGCCGCTGTGCGGCATGCACATTGCCACCACCCGGCCCGAAACCATGCTGGCCGACGGCGCGCTGGCGGTGCACCCGGACGACGAACGCTACAAGCACCTGGTCGGCAAGATGGTCGACCTGCCGCTGTGCGACCGCAAGATTCCGGTGATCACCGACGAGTACGTCGATCCGGAATTCGGCAGCGGCGTGGTGAAGATCACCGGCGCGCACGACTTCAACGATTACCAGGTCGCCCTGCGGCACAACCTGCCGCTGATCACCATCTTCACGCTGGACGCGAAGATCAACGAAAACGGCCCGGTGCAATACCAAGGCCTGGACCGCTATGACTGCCGCAAGGCGGTGCTGAAAGACCTTGAAGAACAAGGCTTCCTTGAGAAAGCCGTGCCGCACAAAAACATGGTGCCGGTCTGCGCGCGCACCGGCGCGGTGGTCGAGCCCATGCTGACCGACCAGTGGTTTGTGGCGCTCAGCAAGGTGAGCGACCAGGACCCGACCGGCAAATCCATTTCGCAGAAAGCCCGCGACGCCGTGAGCAGCGGCGACGTGAAGTTTGTGCCCGAGCAGTGGGTGAACACCTACAACCAGTGGATGAACAACATCCAGGACTGGTGCATTTCGCGCCAGCTCTGGTGGGGCCACCAGATTCCGGCCTGGTACGACGAAGACGGCAAGGTCTATGTGGCCGAGAGCGAAGCCGACGCGCAAAAGCAGGCGCCCGGCAAAAAGCTCACGCGCGACGAAGACGTGCTGGACACCTGGTACTCGTCGGCGCTGGTGCCTTTCTCGTCGCTCGGCTGGCCCGAGAAGACCAAGGAGCTCGACCTCTTTTTGCCATCGAGCGTGCTCGTCACCGGCTACGACATCATCTTCTTCTGGGTCGCCCGGATGATCATGATGACCACGCACTTCACCGGTCAGGTGCCGTTTAAACACGTGTACATCCACGGCCTGGTGAAAGACGCGCAGGGCAAGAAGATGAGCAAGTCAGAAGGCAATGTGCTGGACCCGGTCGATCTGATCGACGGCATCGAACTGGCGCCTTTGCTGGAGAAGCGCTCGCAAGGCCTGCGCAAGCCCGAGACTGCGCCGCAGGTGCGCAAGAACACCGAGAAGGAATTCCCGGCCGGCATCCCCGGCTACGGCGCCGATGCGCTGCGCTTTACCTTTGCCGCGCTGGCCAGTCTGGGCCGCAGCATCAACTTCGACAGCAAGCGCTGCGAGGGTTACCGCAACTTCTGCAACAAGCTCTGGAATGCCACGCGCTTCACGCTGATGAACTGCGAAGGCCAGGACTGCGGGCTCGAAGACCACACCAAGGAGCAATGCGCGCCCGGCGGCGAGTTCCACAACTACCTGAGCTTCTCGCAGGCCGACCGCTGGATTTCATCGACCATGCAGCGCGTGGAAGCCGACGTGGCCAAGGGCTTTGCCGAATACCGCCTGGACAATGTCGCCGGCAGCATCTACCAGTTTGTCTGGGACGAGTTCTGCGACTGGTACCTGGAGATCGCCAAGGTGCAGATCCAGACCGGCACCGATGCGCAAAAGCGCGCCACGCGCCGCACGCTGATCCGCACGCTCGAAGCCATCCTGCGCCTGGCGCACCCGGTGATTCCTTTCATCACCGAGGAACTCTGGCAGACCGTGGCGCCCATCGCCGGCAAGACGGGCAAGTTCATCGGTGTGGCGCCGTACCCGCAAAGCCAGCCTGAAAAGATTGACGAGAGGGCCGAAGCGCACGTCACCAAACTCAAAACGCTGGTGGACGCCTGCCGCAACCTGCGTGGCGAGATGAAGGTGTCTCCGGCCACGCGCCTGCCGCTGTTTGTCGTTGGCGACAGCGCCTTCATGGCGGACATCGCGCCGGTGCTCAAGTCGCTGGCCAAGCTGAGCGAAGTGAAGGTGTTCAACGATCAAGCAGGTTGGGCCGCTGCAGCGCAGTCTGCCCCTGTCGCCATCGTCGGCGAAGCGCGCCTGTGCCTCTACATGGAAGTCGATCTAGCGGCAGAAAAGATTCGCCTGCAAAAGGAAGAGACACGCCTGGCGGGAGAGATCACCAAGTCCGAGACCAAGCTCGCCAACGAAGCCTTCGTCAACAAGGTGCCCCCGGCCGTGCTGGAGCAGGAACGCAAGCGCCTGGCCGACAACCAGGCGGCCCTGGCCAAGATCCGTGAACAGCTGGCCCGGTTGAAATAACCATTTGCCGTTAGCAGCGCCATAAAAAAGCCCCGATGAACGGGGCTTTTTTATGGCGCTGCCTGGAGGCTCACCATCACCGGATCATAAATTCTGGTTCGGACCATTGAGATGGCGACACCCCGCCCGGCAACTCAAGATCCATGGGCGCGCTCGGCAACTGGTCCATGCCGCTGTGCTGCGCGGAGCCTATGGCCTCGTGCATGCGGTGCGCCACATACCAGCTCGAGCGCAGGCGCGCCTCGCGCGTGTGTGAACCCAGGCGGGGCGTGACGAACAGGTTTTTGAGGCCCTTGAGGGGCGAAGTGTCGCCCAGGAAGCTGGCTTCGGCGCCGTCCAGGATGCAGGCCTCGATGCGGCCGTCACACAGAGCGGCGGCCAGCGCGCCTTCGTCAAACAGCTCGCTGCGGCTGATGCCCACCCACAGCTGGTTGCGTTTGCAGGCGGCCAGCAGTTTGTCGTTCACAAAGCCGCGAAACCGCGTGGCGTACAGCATTTGAACCGACACCGCATCGGCCTGGCTCATCAGCTCAGGCAATGAAACGGGCTGAATGCGCAGGCGCTCCCAGATGGGCGCCGTGTGGTGAACGGCCGGGTCGTAGCCGATCAGGCGCACACCCAGCCCGCTCAACATGCCTGCCAGCGTGTGCGCCGTCGGGGCCAGGCCCAGGATGCCCACCGTGCTGCCGTGCAGCTCACGGCCCATCTGCGTCGTGGGGTGGCGGCGTCCCATCAGCGCGGACACGAGGCCGCGGCGATAAAGGAGCAGCAGGCTGCTTAAAAGGTATTCGGCGTTGGAGCGCACATTGGCGCTGCTGGCGTGCACGACCTTGATGTCGCGCTCCTTGCAGGCTTCCAGGTCGGTGTTGTCCGTGCCCACATGCAGGCGGCCCACGGCCTTGAGCTTGGGCAGGAAGTCCAGGAATTCGCGTGTGACCACGGTTTGCCGCGGAAAAACGATGCCCTTGGTTTTGTATGCGGCCTTGCGCAGGGACGTGAGGTCGTCGGCGAGCTCGGGATGGTAGCCCACGCTATGCCGGGTTTCGAGCCAGGTCATTGCCTCCGGCACCAGCGCGTCAAGAAGTAAGATGTCCACCCAGTCAGTCCTTTTTCCTGCAGACCACTTCGATTGTGTGATTTGCGCACACCAAGTCGAGCCCTTGTCCGACCCGCGCGTTGTGTCAACAACGCAACACTTTAGTCTTTTCCCCGATCAAAGTCGATGCAAAAATTTACATTAAATAAAGCTGTCTTCCCGGTTGCCGGTCTTGGCACCCGGTTTCTGCCGGCCACCAAGGCCCAGCCCAAGGAAATGCTGCCCGTTGTCGACAAGCCGCTCATCCAGTACGCGGTGGAAGAGGCTTACGCGGCGGGCATTCGCCACATGATTTTTGTGACAGGACGCAATAAACGGGCCATCGAAGATCACTTTGATACTGCTTACGAGCTTGAAAATGAACTTGAGGTAGCCCAAAAGCACGCTTTGCTGGCGCTGGTGCGCTCCGTGCAGCCCGACGACATGAACTTTTCCTATGTTCGCCAGCCCCGCTCGCTGGGCCTGGGCCATGCCGTGCTCTGCGCCGAACACCTGGTCGGCCAGGAGGCTTTTGCGGTTTTGCTGGCCGATGACTTGATGGTGGGCCCCAAGGGCGGCCAGCCGGTGCTGGCCCAGATGGCCGCGCAGTTCGAGGAGCTGCAGCAATCCATCCTGGCCGTGCAGGAAGTGCCGCAAGACCAGACTCGCCGCTACGGCATCGTCGCCACGGATGGCGCGAGCACGGGCCTGATGAAAGTCCGGAAAATCGTGGAAAAACCAGCGCCCGAAGTGGCCCCGTCGCGCATGGGCGTGGCCGGGCGCTACATCCTGACGCCGGCGATTTTTGACCACATCCGCCAGCAGAAGGCGGGCGTGGGCGGCGAGCTGCAGCTCACTGACGGCATTTCAAGCCTGCTGGGCAAAGAGTCGGTGTATGCCTTCCAGTACCAGGGCAAGCGCTACGACTGCGGCAGCAAGGAAGGCTTTCTGGAAGCCACCGTGGAGCTGGCGCTGGACCATCCCGAAGTGGGCGCTCATTTCAGGAATTACCTTGAAAACCTGCAGATCGGCTGGTCAGGCCGGGAGCGCAGGAAGCAGGCGTAAATCACGGGGGCGGCCCCGCCTGACGCGGGCCGGCAAGGCTCAACGGCGCTTGAGCACGTGGATGAAGTCGCTGCCGGCGATCTGCTGCTCGACCAGTTCATTGCCCGTTTGTTTGGCAAATGCCTGGAAGTCCCGGGTAGAGCCGGAATCGGTCGACACCACACGAAGCAGCTGGCCGCTGAGCATTTCTGTCAGCGCCTTTTTGGCCTTCAAAATGGGCAACGGGCAGTTCAGGCCGCGGGTGTCGAGTTCTTTGTCGATGTTCATGAATATCCTTGGGTTGCCGCGATTTTAAGCAAAGCGCAAAGCCCCTTCACCGGGCCTTACCCCGAGGCCATCGTTCTTATTCGGCCCGCTTGGCCCATTCCACAAACTCCGGCTCATGCCCCCGCGTGCGCAGCCAGTCGGCCAGCGCGTAGCCCGTGCCGGCAGGCCAGCATTTGAGCTTGTCCAGGTCATACAGCCGGTAATCCACCAGCTCGGGCGACAACTTCACCTCGCCCGTGCAGACGGCGTGATAGGCAATGATCACCTGGTTCATGCGCTGGAAGTCGTAGACGCCGATCAGGTCCAGCGCGCTGGTGTCCAGGTTGGTTTCTTCCTTGATTTCCCGCGCAATCCCGCCCTGCGGCGTTTCGCCGGCCTCCATAAAACCGGTGATGAGGGCAAACATCTTGCCCGGCCAGGCGGCGTTGCGGGCCAGCAAGACCTGGCCGTGGTATTCGATCACCGCAGCCAGCACGGGCGTGGGGTTGTTCCAGTGGGTAAAGCCGCACGCCGGGCAGCGCAGCCGGGCCTTTTCACCGCCATCTTCCATCTGGGACACGAGGGCCAGCGGCGTGGCGCAGTTCGGGCAAAACCGGAATTCTTGAGTCATGGTGGGGATTGGGGCGAAAAAGAGGAAAGAGAAGGCGCAGCCGCTCGCTATCTTTTCAGGAGCTGCTTACGCTTGTCAGCCGGGGCTTGCAGGCCGATTTGGCTTGCAAAATCCGCTTCAGGCCGGGAAAACACCTGTGGAAAGGTAACGATCGCCCCGGTCGCAAACGACAAACACGATCACGGCGTCTTTCACGGTTTTGGCAATTTCCTGGGCGACCCACAGTGCCCCGGCGGCCGAGATGCCGGCAAAAATGCCTTCCTCGCGCGCCAGGCGGCGGCACATGTCTTCGGCGTCGGCCTGGCTTACCAGCACCAGTTCATCGACCTGGCTGGCGTCGTAAATCTTGGGCAGGTACTCTTGCGGCCATTTGCGGATGCCGGGAATGCGCGAACCCTCGCTGGGCTGGGCGCCAATGACCTGGATGGCCGGGTTTTTCTCTTTCAGGTAGCGCGAAACCCCGGTAATCGTGCCGGTTGTACCCATCGCACTGACAAAATGTGTCACCTTGCCTGACGTATCTGTCCATATTTCGGGTCCGGTGGTCTCGTAATGGATGCGCGGATTGTCCGGGTTGGCGAACTGGTCCAGCACCCGGCCCTTGCCCTCTTTTTGCATCTGGTCGGCCAGGTCGCGCGAATACTCGATGCCGGCGCTTTTGGGCGTCAGGATCAGTTCGGCGCCAAACGCCTTCATGGTCTGGGCGCGCTCGATGCTCAGGTCTTCCGGCATGATCAGGACCATCTTGTAGCCCTTGATGGCAGCGGCCATGGCCAGGGCAATGCCCGTATTGCCCGACGTGGCTTCAATCAGCGTGTCGCCCGGCTTGATGTCGCCGCGCTCCTCCGCGCGCTTGATCATGGACAGCGCCGGGCGGTCTTTCACGGAGCCGGCGGGGTTGTTGCCTTCAAGCTTGCCCAGGATGACGTTGCCGCGGGCGGCGTTTTCGGCGGCGTAGATGCGCTGCAACGCGACCAGAGGCGTTTTGCCAATCGCGTCTTCAATGGTTGGATAGTTCATAGCCACACTGTGCCATAATTTGAGGCTTCGCTCCTCGCGGCCCGGGTGGTGAAATTGGTAGACGCAGGGGACTCAAAATCCCCCGCCGCAAGGCGTGCCGGTTCGATTCCGGCCCCGGGCACCACATCCCGAAAGCCGCCTCATGACCTCGTCATGGGCGGCTTTTTTGTTTCTCAGCCAGCTAAAGCTCACCCTGCACCGGTATCAGCATCGGGCAACGCGTCACCCCGCTCACGCAGCGGATTCAAGCCGCCACAACTTGAACACCAGCACCCGCCTGTCCGTCGGGCAAGTCCGGGAAACGGATCGCCCCACATGCGGCGGATCTCCATCAGCAACAACAATGCGCCCGGGCTTGGGCATGACGGCGCTTGTGATTTCGTTCTGGTCGTCAAAAAAGACCGTTTCTCCGGCCCAGGCAAGATTCCATTCCCTATTGCAATACACGAGCACGGTCACGTGATTGGCGCGCGCGTCCTCTTCCGCAATGTCCTGATGCACCCTTCCTTCCGTACCAAAGGTGTTGGCGCTCAGCATGCATTCGTAAAGGCGAACAGGGTAGCCCAGGCTCTCTTTGACCCGGCTCCAGCATTCAGTAATGGCCTGTAGGCTTTCGTCAAGCGCAAGCAACTTCGGCTCAACATCTTCCGTAAAAGGCTCTTCGGCAAATGCAATGGGGTAGTACCAATGCATGTCCAGTTCGTGCGACTTGAAACGCTCCCAGCGATTCAGGAAATGCATGGGCATCCAGGAAACCGTTTCGATCAACCGGTCCTGAAAGTCGCCCGGGAAAAGACCGTCAGAGACTCTGACATTCGATCCTAAAAACATACATAAGCCTCGAGATAGAGCAAAACTGCGGGGTTCGGTGACGCAAGCAAAGGCTTGCCGTCACCGAGCCGCCTGATCAGCGTTCGATGCGATCGCCGCAGCCGCCGGAGCCGAGGGGCAGGCCGACCTTGTGGGGCAGGCGCACGCGCTGGACGGCGCTCCATTTGCTGTTGGTATTCAGAGGGTTGCCGATAGCGGCCGCATCATGAACGCGGTCGGGCACGCCTTTGGCGGTTTGCGGCTTGGCGGGGGTGGTGTTTTTTTTCATGAAATCTCCTGTGAAGGTTAAGGAAAGGGATGCGGGAATTTTGATCCAGGATGGACACGAGGAACCATTCCCAAAGGTTCTCGTTGATTACCGAAAGAAATTGGCAGCAAACCGGGCACCAGCGCTTTTACCACCGAAAGCCGTGTCCTGCCCTGATCGACAAAGCAGAGCTCGGGCGTGATGTCCACGATGACCGGATGTATGCCTTTGGCGGCGAAACGCTCCACCAGTTGCCGTGTACTGCCGGCTTTCAAGGTTGTCAGGCGGGCTCCGGTTGCGGGATTTTCCGGAAAGAGGACGCGGTCCGCGCGCCTGAAATAGCGTTGCAGGCCGTAAAGCTCGAAGTGGTGCTCTGTGGTGCCGACCTCCTCGGGGGTGCCGACCTCCGGTTTGTGGCCATGGATCCAGGCGTAAACACGCGCTTCAGTTTCATCCAGCGCGCCGGCCAGCGCCACGCTGAAGTCCGCGTGAGCCGACGTCCCCATGGTGGTGAAGTGCTGGCCGACATGCTGGGCCGCCACCAGGCAGACGTGTGCCCAGGGAGAGTCCAGCTTCTGGACAACGATCCGGCAGCCAGTTTGTTCAAGCGCCTCGATACGGCTGCGAATATCTGCTTTGAACCGGGACGGCGCCACCACGCTGCCGCCCGCCTGTGCAAGCCAATGCCGCATGAAGGCATCCCGCTCGATGACTTCCAGAAGCGCCCTGCGCGTTGCGTCGTCAATCGATGTGCTTGCCGCGCATCCGGAAGAAGTCACTTGCGTGAACGGGCGCGCCGGCATGGGACCATGCGAAGCCAGGCTGGATCGGGGGAACACTAACTCCGCCAGTACCCGGACTGCACGCCCCGTCAACAAATCGGTCCCGGCCGTCCAAAGATGAGTCGCCTGCAGATCAAACCGCTGGTAAGGAAATTCCGGGTCGGCATACTGCCGGTCGCTGTATTTCACGAACTGCACAGGATCGACAGCGTTTTTCAGGGAAGCCAAGCTACCCGACGTGAGCCGGCGCGGCTCCCTGAAACCCTCGCGCTCTATGGCTTCTGCAGCCGCCTTGCGAAAAGCCAGCCAGGGGTCGGTGTCGCGGCCCCAGGTATGCGGCCGGTCGTCGTCAGCGGTCACGACCTTGGCACGCGCCAGGTGAAACGGCATCGCAAACCGGGCGGCATCAGAATCCACCCAGGCGAAGTCCAGGTCCGGCGATCGGTCAATCTGCTTGACCTGCGCCGGCGTCGGTTTGGCGCCAAAGATGGCAGAACCCAGGATCAGCTCGCCATCGAGCCTGCATATTTTGGCGACGGTGGTTTCGTAATAGCCGCCAATCGTGGCGAAACCCAGGCCGAGGCTGGGCGCGCTCAGCCCGCCGTTGTGCAGGGCCGCACCGGCTTCCATGAACAAGTATTGCAGGGCACGGTTGCGGTAGCGCATCGCCGCGACCTGGGTGTCCGCCGCCAGGAAAATCGCGCCAGTGGCATAGGTCACCTCCCACGGCTTGCCGAACGCCCTGGGCATCAATTCGTGCCCGCTGCCGAGAAACTCCAGGGCCACCGCCTGCTCATCGGGATAGCGGACACGGTAGATACCGGCCTCATAAGCACCCACCTGCTTTTGCAGGGCCACATACACCTGCACCAGTTGCATGCCGCCGGCCGAGGCGATGGTGCGTTTGGGGGTTACATAGCCCACACGTTCATGCTTGATGCGCACGACGCCGGCCAGCGACCAGAGAAGGGCCAGCAAGGAGCGCTCAGAGACCGCCTTTTCGGAGAACGTGTAAGTTGAAACACGCTCCGCAAAGTAATGCCGCAGCGGCGCGCCACTCACGCGCCGGGTGCCGGCCGGAAGTTTTTTCGCTGCCCCCGGCTTGTTCCAGAGGAATCGCCGGCAAATCTGGTTTGTGATGGCCGGCGATGCAGCCAGACCGAATGGGCTGCCCTGAAAAGCGTAGCGCGCCGCGTGGGACGCGACCAGGTTGGCATCGATCAGCGCGCCTTGCGCGTGCAGAAACTCAATGAACTGGCCGAATTCCGCAGGATCAAACTTCGGTGGAAGCTGCGCCAGTATCTCGCTTACCGTGCGCGTTCCGTCGCACAGCTCAAACACCGTCGCGAGCAAATCGCGGGGCGCCTGCACTTCGACATCCTGCATCGCGCTGCGCACAATGAGCCGGTCTCCGTCCAGCCGTGAAGCGCCCGCCATCATGGGCGACAGGCGCGCAGGGTCCATGAACGCCTGCGTCACATCCACCGGTGCTGCGTCGTTCAGCACGGTGTTCAACGCCAGGCTGGCAGGCCGTGAAGAGGCCGGAGAGAAATCTACGGCGCTCATGGCTTCTTCGCCGGTCCGAACAGGGACGCAAAAACCAGGGGATAGCCGTCCGGGGGAAGGATGGGATTGGAATTGATCTCGAGCCACCAGACGGCGCCCTCCTCATCGACCACACCATCAATCGAGTACAGCACTGGTGCCTTGAATCGCCGCATGGCGGCCTCCGCCGCCTTGACGCCCGCGAGGTCGATTTGACGCCTGACCTGTTCATTGATACCGCCCAGGTCGTTGTCGGTATCGGCGCTCGTGGAGGAAGGCTTGTATTGCCGGCCGTAGCGGAAGTCAATCCATATTTCGCGCCCCTGCTCAGGCACATCGGCGGGTCGCGCCTGCTGGAAGGCCAGGGAAGCTTTGAGGTTGCCTTCCTCATCGGGCGTCCAGGCTTTCTCCCCTGCCCTGGCCAGGCGCACGTCGACCAGCGCCTGCACAGTAGAGACACCATCACCCACGATGGTGGGGTAAGGGTGGACGTGCGCATAAAACGCCTTGGCGCCCCAATACCAGACCTTGAGGTTGGTGCCCGTGATGAACTGTTCGGCGAATTTGAGGTTTCCGCCTTTCTTGTCCGGTCCTTCATCCCGGACCAGTGTGACCGCGCGGCTTTCAGACTGCCGGTGCGGCCCTGCGATCTGATACCCAAATGACCCGTTGGAAAGTTTGACGAGAAAATCGCCGTCGACATCTTCCAGGGATGACCATGTCGCCGGAAACTTCAGGCTTGCACTTTCCAGAAACTTCTTGAACAGCAGCTTGTCCTGCGAAAGATCCCATTGAAGGACTTCATAGGGCAGCCAGCCAATAAACCCCGTCACGTCTTTCACCAGCGAAGTGGCGTAGGCCACCCGCCCTTGATTCACAACCAGGAATCTTGGCTTGAGCGTGTAGTAGCGGTTGCGTAACTTCACCTCCAGGTTGAAGGTTCTCACATCCAGGTCAACCTGGGCATCGCAACTATCCGCCCAAGCCTTGACGGCGCGGAAATGATTCAGCGTAACGGGAATATAGGACATTGAAAAACAGGGTACCTGCGGTCTTATTGCCAGTTGGCAGCGATCACCGAAGCAAGCGCGGTTGAATAGTTGGCAGGCAGGCCTGTTTGCCCTGCCGCCGGCGGCGAGAAAGCAGCCATCGCGCTCACCAGGTTCTGCACCTGGCTCGCCAGCAATGTCTTGCTTCCGTCGGTGGTTTTGAACTCCTCCACCCTGTACTGCGCACCCAGGTACCAGTTCGAGACAATGACTTTGTCGTCGGTCCCCACGATGCTGGCCTCCAGGTCGTTGTTGACCTGGCGGAACCAGACCTGGTCGGTAGCGACCGAGGATAGGAAAGTGACGACGTCAGTGTTTCCGGCCGTGCTGTCGTTCTCGTTGATCGTGTCCACGTTCGAGCCTCGTCCCAGCAGGTAGCTGTCGTTACCGGTACCGCCTTCGAGCGTGTCAGTGCCCGTGCCACCGTCCAGGGTGTCGTTGCCTGCACCGCCGTTGAGGGTGTTGTTGCCGCTGTTGCCCGTCAGCACATTATTCAGCGCATTGCCCGTGCCATTGATGGCCGCACTGCCCGTCAATGCCAGGTTCTCCAGGTTGGTACCCAGCGTGTAGTTGAAGCCCGCGTTGACTGTATCCGTGCCCTCATTGGCATTTTCGACGATCGTGTCCGAAGCATCGACAACATAGGTGTCGTCGCCCGCGCCACCGGTTAAGGTGTCGGCCCCTGCCCCGCCGTCCAGCACATTTGCGGCGGCGTTGCCAGTCAACACATTGTTCAGCGCGTTGCCGGTGCCGTTGATGGCGGCCGTTCCCGTCAATGTCAGGTTCTCCAGGTTGGCGCTGAGCGTGAAACTGGTAGTCGCGTTGACGGTGTCCGTGCCTTCGTTGGCGTTTTCCACCACCGTATCCAGTGCATCGGCGACATAGATGTCATTACCCGCACCGCCAATCAGTGTGTCGGCTCCCGCGCCTCCGTTCAGTGTGTTCACAGCGGAGTTGCCGGTCAGCACGTTGTCCAGGGCATTGCCCGTGCCGTTGATGGCGGTGGCCCCCGTTAGCACCAGGTTTTCCAGGTTGGCGCCCAGCGTGTAGCTGAAGTTCGCGTTGACAGTGTCAGTGCCTTCGCCGGCCGCTTCGGCAACCGTGTCCGAGGCATCGACAAGGTAAATGTCGTTGCCCGCGCCGCCTGCCAGCGTATCGGCGCCCGCGCCGCCGTCCAGCGTGTTCGCACCGGCGTTGCCGGTCAGCACGTTGTTCAGGGCGTTGCCCGTGCCGTTGATGGCCGCGGTGCCTGTAAGCGTCAGGTTCTCCTGGTTGACGCCCAGTGCATACGTGACGGAGGCATTCACCGTGTCGATGCCGCCGGAATCCGACACCGTGGTTTGTGCCACCACATTGGGAATCCAGGTGGTCTGGGCCACCCAGACAGGAACCCATTCGAAACCGAAGATAGCATTGCCGCTCTCGTCATAACCAGTGCACACCATAACGTTGTAACCCTGGTCGACATATGTCGTTGAGTAATATCCTTGGTCAACATACGTCGTCGTTGTCGTGGTTTCAACCACGGAATCCCCCGCGTTGTCGACCACATACACGTCATCACCCGAGCCGCCGTCAAGCACGTCCGCGCCCACGCCGCCATCCAGCATGTCGTTGCCTGCCGCTGCCTTGAGCGTGTCGTTGCCGGCCAGGCCGTAGAGCCAGTCCCGGCCGGCCGTGCCGGTCAGGGTCTCCACGGAAGCGGTCCCCGTAATCACGTTGGCGATGTCCAATGACAACCCTGCGTTGACGAAAGCGCCGGCGCTGTCGGTCGCCTTGATGGTCACGCCAAGAATGCCTGCCGCCGTATCCGGCGGTGTCCCGGACAGGGTTCGTGTGGCCGCATTAAAGCTCAGCCATGAAGGCAATGCCGACCCATTGGCCAGGGTCGCGCTGAAGATCAGGCTGTCGCCCGCGTCCACATCGCCGAATGTGCCAACCGGCACAACATAGCTGAAGACCTGCAGTTCAGCCAGTTGCTGGTTCTGCAAGGCAACAAGCACCGTCGGCGCGTCGTTGGTGTTAGCCACCGTCAGGTTGAATACGCTACTGATCGCCGCCCCTGCCGTGTCAGTGGCAGTCACCCGGAGGGCCACGGCGCCTACATGGGCATTCAGCGGGGTTCCGCTGAAGGTGCGGGTCGCCGTGTTGAACGCCAGCCATGAAGGCAGTGCATTGCCATCGGCCAGCTTGGCGCCGTAGGTCAGGGCATCGCCGGCATCCACATCGCCAAACGTTCCCACCGGCACCACATAGCTGAAAACCTGGTCTTCAATCGCTTGCTGGTTCTGCAGGGGGGCCAGAACCGTCGGCGCGTCATTGGTGTTGGACACCGTCACGTTGAAGGTGCCGCTGACTGCGGCGCCCTGTGCATCGGTTGCCGTTACCTTGAGCGCCAGAGCGCCCACATTGGCATTCAATGGCGTACCGCTGAACGTGCGCGTCGCCGCGTCGAATGCCAACCACGAAGGCAGTGCGGCGCCATTGCCGAGGCTGGCGCTGTAGCTCAGCGTATCGCCCGCATCCACATCACCAAACGTTCCCGCCGGAACGACATAGCTGAAGGCCTGGTCTTCGTTGACCTGCTGATTCTGCAAGGCAGCGAGCACCGTCGGCGCGTCGTTGGTGTTGACCACCGTCAGGTTGAAGGCGTTGCTGACAGCCGCGCCCGCCGTGTCCGTGGCAGTCACCTGAAGCACCACGGTACCTACATGGCCATTTAACGGCGTACCGCTGAAGGTGCGGGTCACTGCGTTGAAGGACAACCAGGAAGGCAGCGCGGCACCATTGGCCAGCTTGGCGCTGTATGCAAGGGCATCGCCGGCATCCACATCGCCAAACGTTCCTGCCGGCACAACATAGCTAAAGGCCTGGTCTTCGTTCACCTGCTGATTCTGCAAGGCGGTGAGCACCGTCGGCGCGTCGTTGGTGTTGGCTACCGTCACGTTGAACACGCTGCTGATCACCGCACCCGCCGTATCCGTCGCGGTCACCTTGAGCGCCAGCGTGCCGACGTGGGCATTCAACGGTGTACCGCTGAACGTGCGCGTCGCCGCATCGAATGCCAGCCACGAAGGCAGTGCGGCGCCATTGCCGAGGCTGGCGCTGTAGCTCAGCGTATCGCCCGCATCCACATCACCAAACGTTCCCGCCGGAACGACATAGCTGAAGGCCTGGTCTTCGTTGACCTGCTGGTTCTGCAGGGCGACGAGTACCGTCGGTGCATCATTGGTGTTGGAGACCGACAGGTTGAACATACCGCTGGCGGCCGCGCCGAGCGCGTCGACAGCCGTGACCTTGAGCACCAGGCTGCCCACGTGGACGTTCAAAGGCGTTCCGCTGAAAGTCCGGGTCGCCGCATTAAAGCTCATCCAGGCCGGAAGCGCGCTGCCGTCCCCCAGGCTGGCGCTGTAAGCCAACGTGTCGCCCGCATCCAGGTCCGCAAACATCGCAGCTGGCAAGGCGTAGCTCCATGCGGAGTCTTCGGTCGCCAACTGATTCGCAGCGGCCGTGGCGAGTGTGGGTGTGCGATTGCTCTTCAATAGCAAGTCATTGGCCGTCCAGACTGTCCCATCGGCGAACTCAACACGTTCGATGCGCTTGCCGTTGGCCACATCCCAATCGATCAGCATCTGGTCTGAGCTGTTCAAGCTCAGCACCATGCGTGTCGCCGTGCGGGAAACCGTCACGTCGCCAGCGGCAATTCCGGGCCGCATCACAATGACATCCACATTGCCGGCCGTGGTGTCAGCGTCCGACACCACGTCGTTCCCATAGCCGCGGCCGAACACGTAGCGGTCATTGCCCAGGCCGCCGGTCAACAGATCGTCACCGGCGCCGCCGTCCAGCGTATCGGCGCCAGCACCACCAGCCAGCGTATTCGCGCCGGCGTTGCCCGTCAGCACGTTGTTCAGCGCATTGCCCGTGCCGTTGATGGCTGCGGTGCCCGTGAGCGTCAGGTTTTCCTGATTGACACCCAGTGCATATGTGATGGAGGCATTCACCGTGTCGATGCCGCCTGAATCCGACACCGTGGTCTGCGCCACCACATTGGGAACCCAGTTCGTTTGCGACACTATGACTGGCACCCAGGTCGACTCATACACCGGCTGCCCGCTTTCGTCGTAGCCGTTTTCGGTGTAGATGTAGTAGCCCTGGTCCACATAGGTCGTGACGTACTGACCTTGGTCGACATAGGTCGTGGTTGTTGTGGTTTCAACAACGCTGTCTCCCGAAGCGTCGACAAAGTAAACGTCATTGCCCGCGCCGCCATCCAGCACGTCCGAGCCTGCTCCGCCGTCCAGCAAGTCGTTGCCCGCACCCGCCTTGAGCGTATCGTTTCCGGCCAGGCCGTAGATCAGGTCTCGCCCGGCCGTACCAGTTAAGGTTTCAGCTACGGCTGTGCCCTGAAGCACCGCACCAATATTCAGGATAAAGGCCGTGGACGCCTGCGCTCCCGCGCTGTCAACAGCATTCACGACCACCTTGACTGTCTCTTCGGCATTGGCAGGCGGCGTGCCCGAGAACATGAGGGTCGCGGGATTGAACGCCAGCCACGAAGGCAGCGCTGCTCCGTTTGACCCGGTTGCCGTAATGGCCAGGGAGTCGCCGACATCCACGTCGGCAAAGGTATTGGCCGGCAACACGTAAGCAAATGCCTGGTTTCTTTCAGCTCGCTGATCGAGTGGGGCCTGGGCCGTCGGGGCGTCATTGGTATTGACAACGGAGAACTGAACCAGCGTGCTGCCGATTCCGCCGTAAGTGTCCTTGGCATAAAGACGCATCTCGAGCGCCGCGACATCCGCGTTCTGGGGCAGGCCGCTAAATTTTCCGGTGGCCGCGTCAAGACTTAACCATGCCGGCAAGGCACTGCCGTTGGCGAGCGTTGCCCAATAAGTCAACGTGGGGGAACTGCTGCTGAACCAGCCGCCGGCTGACGTATCTTCAAACAGCTGGTCTTCTATCGCCAGTTGCAGCTGATGTACTGGAGCCGACGAAGGCACGGGGCTGGAGACGATGCTGGACATGACCGCAGCCCGATCCCAGACAGTACCGTCCGCGAAATGCACAGACTCGATACCGATGCCGCCTCCGTCCAGGCGCTCAATGGCCAGTCGATCCGTGCCGTCAAGCAGGTTCAGGTACACATAGTTTGAATCCGCGCTGACCCACACCCTGTTGGCCACGATACCCGCCGTGAATTGCACAAAGTCATTGCTGATGCCGGCTTCAGCGGCTTCGACCAAGGTGTCTTGACCGCTGCCGAAACCGAACATGTAAACATCGTCGCCCGCGCCACCTGACAAGGTATTGGCCGCACCGTTGCCAACGAGTATGTTGGCGAGGCTATTGCCCATGGCATTGATGGCGGAATCACCAGTCAACGTGAGGTTTTCCACGTTGTTTGCCAACGTGTAGCTCACGCTGGAGAAAACCGTATCAGCGCCTTCGAAGGCATTCTCTATGATCAGGTCTTCCAGACTGTCTACAACGTAGCTGTCGTTGCCGCCGCCCCCTTGCATGGTGTCGCGCCCGCCTGCCCCATCTAGCAAGTTGTTGCCGGCATTCCCCTTTAGGGTATTGGCGAGGCTGTTGCCATGACCCTCGGTGTCGGCCGTGCCCGTCAATGTGAGGTTCTCCACATTGGCGCTCAGGGTGAAGCTCACGCCGGCCTCAACCGTGTCGGCACCTTCCGCAAGCTTCTCGACCACCGTGTCGCTCGCGTTGTCGACCACATACGTGTCGTCGCCTTTACCCCCGGACATCGCATCCGCACCAGCCCCGCCATCCAGGCGGTTGTTGGCCGTGTTGCCCACCAAGGTGTTGGCCGATGCATTACCCGTCGCATTGATCGCCGCAGTGCCGGTTAGGATGAGCTGCTCAACGTTATCAGACAGGGTATAGCTCACGCTGGCCTTGACGACGTCATTGCCCCATTGATTTCCGGTAAAGCCCTCATGGCCGTAGGCGTTGAAGTAATTGCCGCCGAGCAGGTTGTCGCTGGAAATTGTGCCCCCCGCCAGGGCAGCCTGACTCGCCGCCAGGCCGTTGGCGAGTTCAATCACCTGGTCGCCAGCGTTGTCCACGATGTACACATCGTCACCCGCACCGCCGGACATCAGGTCCGCCCCCGCGCCACCGTCGATATAGTTGTCGCCCTGATTGCCGTAGAACGACTCGGCGGCATTGCCGCCCAGAGCCTCAAGGTCTTCTTTGCCGCCCATAATGACATTTTCGATATTCGGGACAGCCCTCACATCCACATAGGCGAGAATCGTGTCGACACCACCAGCGGCGGTCTCTATCACCTGATCCTGGTCGTTGCCAACAACGTAAACGTCATTGCCCGCATCGCCCTGCATGCGGTCTGCACCGCTTCCGCCGTAAAGCCAGTCGTCGCCCGCTCCGCCATAAAGAATGTCGGTGCCGTCTCCGCCGGACAGCAAATCGTTGCCGTCCCCGCCCATGATCACGTCGTTGCCATCATCGCCATACAGCAGGTCCGCGCCGGCGCCGCCTTCGAGCCGGTCGTCGCCGGCATCGCCGTGAATCAAGTCGACGCCGTCGCCTCCGCTCAGGGCGTCGTCGCCCCTCCCGCCATACAGCTTGTCATCGCCCGCTTCGCCAACCACAATGTCGTCTCCGGCATCGGCATGGACGGTATCGCCACCCGCACCTGCAAGGACGCGATCATCACCGGATCCCGCATAAATGTCGTCTGCCCCGGCTCCACCCCGCACCCTGTCGTCCCCGGCTCCCGTACTGATGAAGCCGTTGCCAGTGACATCGTCTGCAGGATTGATCTCCTGCTGCTCACTGCTGACGTTAAATTTGACGTCGGCAAGTTTGGCTGTGCTGCCGTCGATCCGTGTATAGCTGCCCGTCCCATAGATGGTGTTTCCCGCAATGGTCTGCAGGACGTTGTCGCTGGTCAGATTGATCGATGAAATACCGCGCTGGGCAAGGGTAGTCAACTCATCCGCGGTCTGGGCTCCGTCTTCGTTGATGTCCTGCCAGACAAAAAATTTGTCCCACTGCGCATCGGCGGCCGAGAGTTTGCCGTCGTTATTCGTGTCGAATGCAGCCAGCCCCTCCAGGTCGGTGCGGGCGCCCGCTTTGTAGCCTTTAAACCGGATTTCGTCGCGTGACGTGATTACGCTGTCGTTGTTCGCGTCGTAAGCAAGCAGGCCATCCAGGCCAGATGTCCAGCCCGTGCGTTCCCGAATGCCGTCGCCGGTGAAATCGTAAAAAGCCTGCGAATCGCGCGAGGAAATTAAATTAAAACCATTGCCGTTGAGGTCCAGCACGATGGGGGCGCCGCCCTCACCACCACCACCTTCGCCTCCACCCCCGCCTTCTCCTCCGCCGCCCTCTCCTTCACCACCCCCCTCTCCACTGCCTTCCCCGGCGCCTTCTGCGCCCTCCGCTCCTTCTGCGCCTTCAGCCTCGCTTTCGCTGCCGGCCTCCCCTTCTGCCTCTCCTTCTCCTTCTCCTTCTCCTTCTCCTTCTCCTTCTCCTTCTCCTTCTCCTTCTCCTTCTCCTTCTCCTTCTCCTTCTGCCTCTCCTTCTGCTTCGACCCCATCTCCATCTCCATCTCCATCTCCATCTCCATCTCCATCTCCATCTCCGTCTCCGTCTCCGTCTCCATCGACGTCTCCACCTAGGGCAGCCCCCGGATCGTCACCCGGTGCATTGGGGGCGCTGTCATCGGGGCCCGTCGGTGCCGTCGGCGCGCTGACCGAATCTTGGGACTTTTCCGCATTCGCGAGAGAGTCCTGCGCGTCTTTCGCCGAGAAAGACGCCCTGTCGCATTGCCCCATTGGGCCTTCGAGATCAGGACCGGTAAGGCCGGTAAGCGCGCCATAACAGTTTGCGACGCTAGTCACTGCCTCGTTCGTAAAATCGCGTGCGGCTTGCAGGTTACCCATTGCCAGGGCGTCCTTGGCGTTGGAGGCGGCTTGTTCAGCGTCCGCGGCAAACCCAGCAGCAACTGCAGCTGCATTTTCCGCGTTGACCCTGTCGATTTCCGCGACCATTGCCTGCGTCTCCGCAAGCAGATCATTGACGGCCTGCTCCGCGGCTTCAAAAGCAGCGATTGAAGCGTTCAGCGCGGCGTCAGACCCTTCGCCTTCATCCGTATGGTTCCACGGAAGAGGCTCAGGGTTTTCAATCACCACTTTCAGCTGCGAGCTCGCGCCGCCGGCATCGGTCACCTGGACCACAAAGGCGTCGTCCAGGCCTGTGCCTGCGGTGTGGACATAACTCCAGGCTCCCGTCTGCGCGTCCAGCGTCAAGGTGCCAAAGCGCGTGGTGTGGGCCAACTGGTAGGTCAATGTGCTGGCCGCCGTTTCAATGTCGGTCGCCTTCACTATGCCGCGGTATCCGTCTTCCAGGTACGCCGCCTGCCACTGGGCCGTTTGCCCGGAGCCGGTGTGGCTCACGTACATATTGCCATCCTTGAACCCGATCAGCGTCGCTCCGACGACACCGAAAAATGTCACCCCAGTGGCATCTGTCAGCACCTCACCTAATATCAGATCTACAGGGAGGTCATAAACCACCGTCTGACCCGACCCATGGTCACCCGTGTCGTAGGGCTGGGTCGTAGCCGATATGTCATCCCATGTAGCGGCACGTTTATAGGCGGTGTTGGTAATGACGGGGTTGTCGTTAACGGCGGCAACATTGACTTGTGCGGTCGCCTGGCTGCTGCGCCCTTGCCCGTCCACCACGGTATAGCTGAAGCTGGCCAATCCGTTGAAGTTGGCCGTGGGGTTGAAGGCAATGGTGCCGCTGTTCGCGTCAAAACTGACGCTGCCGCCCACCGCGCTACCGACTGAGCTAACACTCAGTACACCGCCGAGCCCACCGCTGTCGTTGTCCAACAGTTGTGCCGCGCTAACCTGGACAGCGGTGTCTTCCAGCCCGTCCATGAGCTCATCGACCGTCGACAAAATGCCGTCGGCACTGGTGTGTGTATGCGCCGCAAGCACGGCCGCATCCGAACTTTGGCCGTAGTCTGCCAATGCACTGGCCAGCAGGTTAATCTCGCCCGTTTCCTGAATCACCATCAGGCTGTTGCCCAGGTTCTGGGTGATGAAGCCTGACGAATCAGCGTTCAGGCCGGTCGCCTGCATGCCATGGCTGGCGCCACCCATCACAAACTGCCCGGTACCGATGTTGAGTTCGGTTATGCCCTTGGCGCTCAGGCTGGCCAGCTCGTACGACTGCGCGATCCCGTCGTGGTTGATGTCTTGCCAGACCCTGAGGTAATTGAAGGCGTAATCGCTGCTGGTGATTTTGTTGTCACCATCGGCATCGATGGCCTGGAGCGCATTAAGGCCCCGCGCAGCCGTGTTGACCTGCGCATCGTTGAACATCTCTGCCCCGCCGCTGATCTGCCCATCGCCGTTTTTGTCGATCACCAGGATGCCGTCACGCGGGTTAATCCAGTCGGTCTCTTCGGCGAAGCCGTCATCATCAACGTCCATCATCACGCTGCCGCCCTGCGCCCGCGTGGTCACCGTGATGCCGTTACCGTCAAGATCCAGAACGATGGGACGAATCGTCTGGCTGTTGGATCCAGTGACACCGCCTGCATTACCCGGTGCGGCATTGCCGGGGTCAGCCGCCAGCCACTGGCCCTGGGCGCGGGCGCGTTGTTCGGTATTGAGGCCGGCCAGGGCGTCGCCGCGGCTGGCCTGGGCATAAGCGGTCTGGCTTTCCCAGTCACGCACCACAGCAGCGTCGCCCTGCAGATTACCCATGGCAATTTCAATAAATTGCTGGCCCATGCCCTTGTAGAAGTCGTCCGAATTGGCAACTTCTGCCACATCGCTGGAGCCAATGAAGTCCCCATCCAGGCTGAACTCTCGGGAATGCACGGCGCCAGACTGGCTGTCCTTCCAGCTCATGCTGAACGTGCCGCCGCCGTTTTCATAGCCCGTAAAGTGCAGCCATGGCAACCGGCTGGCAATGATGCCCCAGTCACCTTCGGGCATATAGGTGTTGACGACCGTTTGAAGGCCCGCCAGAAGGTTGCTCATGGCGCTCATGACCGGGCTGCCGCCGCCGTCGGCGCCTTGCGCGGTCAGGACCGCATGCACGTTCCTGCCATCGGCATTGGCATTAAAGACCGCGTCGCCGGAAATCTCGACATCATCGTCATCAAACAGGGAGACAAGTATCTGAATCCCCGCGATGGCCCATCCGACCGGACCGGCCCAGGCATAAGCCGGGAACTGGCTCAGGATAGCCAGCGTCGCCGTGGCAATGCTCACTTCGTCACCCTTGACAAGGGCGTTGACCAGATTCAGGTAGGGCAGACCTTGAGCGATACCATCAATCACAGCGGTCATGCCGTCAAACTGCCCGATTAACTCCAGCGCAGCTTCGTCACCCAGGTCAATGGCTTCACGCGCGGCGGCTATGCTGCCAAACTGACTGCTGATCTGCCTGCCCAGCAGACCCCTGACGCCCTCTACTGCATATTTGACAAACCCCGCTCCGCTGGCGAGCGCACCCAATTCGTCACCACGGGCCAAAGCATTTCTGAAACCCTCAAGGCTGGCCACCGCGTTAAGTCCACCAGCAATGCTATTCAACTCGACGTTCTGCGAAGCCGAACTCGCGGCAAGGTTGAACACGACAACGGCAATCGGAAGAGGCTGACCCCCTTTGAGAGCAGCCAGCAGACTTTGCACCTGGGTCAGCGTGCCGCCCAGGCGCTGGGCGTCGGCGGTTTGGTACCAGGCAGTCTCCTGGCCCGGTTGATTGCTCGCGCCTTCCACGGAGGTGAAACCAATTGGATTGTCAGAGTCCTCGGCGTTAACGAGCTGAATGAGTTCGCCAGTGCCTCGCCCCAGCAGGATGTCGTGGGCATTGATATCGGCGTCTTGGATGGCAGCGTTGAGCAGTGCGCCATTCACGGGAGGCTGTCCATTAATGGAATTAACGCGCACAACATCGATGGTTCCTGCATCACTCACTTCGAGAGCTAGCACAACGTTTTCTCCATTCACCACCGTCAACATTTCAAGCGGCTCAGTCACATTGGCCTTGATATAGCTATGCACTGCGACCCAAGCCTGGCCGGGGGACACCACCGCATAGCCGGTGTCGGTCAAAACAACTTTCTCGTCGCTTCCTAGATTGACCTTTTGCCCCGCGACGTCCGTCAATTGACGTTGCCCCGTAGCCGGGTCGTAGCGTTCCCAGGCACCAGCGCCCACCGACCGATAAAACTCACCGGTTGCATCGCTGGTATAGACATTCCCATCAAACTGAACGGACGCGGCTTTGACCAGTACGACGCCATTTGGCAAAAATAGAGACACGGTGTCGCCGCTTGCTGCTTGATCACGGAGTTGATCGAGCAGCTCTTGCGTGCGAAAACTGGCTTGGGGATCAAGATTGGCCAATCGTTCGCGCATGGCCGCGGGGCTTGAAACCACTTCGCCGGTTGCGCTGTGGAGCAAGCCGTGCTGCAGTGAAATGGCATACATCTCACCGTCCAGCAATATTTGCTGCCCATTGCGGTAGACCATTCCATCCGCAACGGGCCGAAACCCTTCTCCGATGACTTTGCCGGTTTTGTTGTCATAAAACAGCACGTCATAGCCGTTTCCGTCCGCGCGCGGCGTGTCGATCTCGGCAGGGTTGCTGCCCACTCCCTGCCGGTATTGGCCATCAGCGGGCATGCTGATCTCCACCCCGTTGGCAAAGCGGATCCTGAGCGGATCGCCCGGGTTGCCTGCCACCGCCATCGACCGAGCATCCTCCGCAGGCAGGGCCGTACTCAAGATCGCACCATTGGCACGGGAAGCAACCGACCCCTGCGACGTGCCGCCAATGATGATGGTGCCATCACTTCCCGGGGTAATGCCTATACCCAGAAATCGGCTGATAGGCGTCTTGTTGCCGTCCGTGCCATCGCTTGTGCCGCTGCTGTTAATAAATGCCAGCGTATTGCTCGGCAGATTGTGCGCACCGGCCAGCAAACCATCGCGGGTAATCGTCACACCTGCGATGGTTTTGCCTTCGGCTAGGTCGAGGTTTTTGTTGACCAGCCACTCGGCATTCTTGGCGTTGAAACGGCGCAACGCATCGTCCTGCGCTGCCGGGTTGTTCAGAAATTCCGTATTATTGTTCACACCCTGTGAGATGGCATAGGCCGTCCAGTTACCGCTGGCGTCCTTGTAACCGGCGGCATTCAAGGCATCAGGCCCGAGCTGGTAACGCCCCAAATACTTGCCGGAGGGATTGGTCAGGCCATAGCCATAGTTGAAGGTATTGGGGTTGTCCCATTTGCCATACGATTCAATCGTGGCCAGCCGTGTTTTGTACAAATCAAACTGCGCATCGGTCATAGTAAAGCGGTCGATGCGCTCCTGCTTGCTCAAACCGCTCAGATCAACCGCCGTCGTTGGCATGACGAACACGCTGCGCTGGTCGGTGCGGGCTTGGTAGTTGAAGTCGAAATCCTTGGGCAGCGGTTGTCCGGGATTCGATATCCATCCAACGCTTCCGCCCAGGGCTATGCCGTCCACCTGGTACTGCTTGACCGCTGCGACCTCGCCCGCAATGCGCAATTGCAGGCGCTCCTCGGCAATCACCGCATTGCCGTTTTGTTGCCATTCGGCTTTGGGGCGGACCGTACCGAGATAAGGTTTTCCGCCTCCGATCATTCCATTTACCAAATTGAAATCCAACGATTGGATGCCAGTGCTTCCCGCCTGAAAGACCTTACCGCTTTCTGTGCCTGAATTCCATTCCGCAACAACGCCTACATGCCCAGCGAAATAGACCATATCGCCCACTTTAATGTCGCTGGTATTGACCTGGGTGTAATATTTGTCCGCACCTTTCTCCAGAACTCCGGCGCTCTTCATCACGGTTTTCGTGGGGGTGTAGGGGATGTTGTAGCCATTCTCCAGAAGCCAGCGCTCTTGCAGGCCGGAGCAGTCAATACCCAGACCTGTTTGTCCGCTGTAAACGGTTTGCCCACCCGGAAGATTTTTGCTCCATTGGTTCAGATAAATAGCGTTACCAAAATTCTTCGTGTTTTCGGTGTGATAGACATAGCCTTGCTCGTAACGCGCTTTGAATTGGGCGATGGTAATGGTCATGACAATTCCTGATGTTTATTTTGCGAAAGCGGGTGTGCTTGGTATGGGGGAACGAGGCGTCGACAAAGGCGGCGCGCCAGAATCGGAAACTCGGCTCTTTCGGATTTGGTCTGGAACAATGGGTTGCGCCAACGCGCGATTGACTTCCCGCAGATCGCATGGCCACTGCCATAACTGGCCATCCACAAAGGCTGCGTTGCACTCTTCGGGTTTGCCATCGGTTTGCCAGATGCGCTCAACATTGCCTTGCTGCGAAGAAACAAAAGGGCAGACATACTTAGCGCCGTCGTACTGACGGTTCTCAATAACCCGGCAAATGGAATCACCATCTGCCCAAGCGGTGACCTGTCCATCCACCAGCAGGCCATAAGCGGCATCATGAAACGCGATCACATCCCGGTACGCGGGAAATCCAAATATCGACATCACGGTGAAATCAAGCACTGGTACACGATTTTTCTGCTCCTTGGGCAGAGCGTGCCAAAACTCACTTCCATCGTGCGTACCCCAGGTAAACACCTGCCGCGACCGAGTCAACGCCACCACCCAGGTCTCGCCTGAGGCCACTTTGAGTACGTCCTTAAAGCCGGTTATCTGCTTCCATTGCCCTTTGGTATCGAGCATACGACGAGGGCCTTTGGGACGACAGTCGGGGCCCACCGAACACTCACGAACACGGTAGTCCCAGATCACGCCGCGTATCCAGACCGTGCCATCTGTTTTGCTGACCACTACCATGTTGGCTTCGTGTGAGCGCTGCATGAGACTGGAGCAGTTCAACACCGACTGGGCCACCGTATGCACATCGGCGATACCTTTGACCAGTGTGCGTTTGCCCGTCTGTGTTTCATGCCGCCAAAGCTGCTGATCCCGCACTTCGTAGATGACGGGTTTTTGCTTGGGCGCTTCCGCCTCGGGAACACATGACTGTGCATGGCAAATGCCTGAAAGAATCAGCCCGCCAGCAAGAAGAATCGCGTGATATCCCGCTTTCCGAAGTTTTCTTTGAGCAGCCTTGTATAGCTTGTACAAGCTGGATCGCATAGCAGTCCGTGAGGCCGGGGTGTTTATCATGATTCTCTCCAGTTCTCATTATTCAAATCAGCAACTGCAAGGAGGCCGTCGCGCGCGAGCATACATAAATAGATCCGCCGTTTCGCATCGATATCGCACCTTCGTCTCCTGACAGCCAGGCTTGGCAAATGAAATAAGGAAGATAAGCACAGCCTGCCCTGTGTGAATTCCGAAGCGTGAGCACCCAAGCAGTTGTTGTTCTCGGATAGGACTGGTACAGGCAGGTTCTCCGTAGCCTCTCCAGCCGTCGTGGCCGTCCTTGGATTTCATCAGCGAACTCATCGCGGCGTTGCTGCTTTCTATTGATGCCCCAACAAAGCTGGGCAATTTCGGCTGAGTTACTCGGCATGGCTCATCACTCCTATCTCTTTCAGATATTCCTTAAGCCCAAGACGCCAAAATTTAGGCTTCTGATAAATAAAATGCCCATCGCCCTCAATGGGCGGGCTCAGCAACAGGCGCCCCTTGCTCCCGGCCGCCTGGAAGGCTTCATAGGAGGCGCGAATGGTCTCGGCGGTATAACGACTGTCGTTTTCCGCAAAGACCCAGAGTGTGGGAATGCGGGTGGCTTTGCCCAATTCCGCAAAACCGTCAACCATCATCCGGTTGAGGTAGTTTGGACTCTGTATTTCCGACATATTGGTGCGCCCGCCGGCGAAGTCGATGGCGCCAATCAAGCCTTTGAGGTTCTGGCTGGCAAGATACATCGCGGTGAAACCACCGGCCGACTGGCCGGCCACTATGACCCGGCTCGCATCGAGTTCAGGCCGGGTCTTCATCCAGGCCAGCGCGGGCACGATGTCTTCGGCGTGCACGCGTGCCAGGTAGACGGGGTCTGCGTCTGCAGTCCTGAATCCCCGGGGGTATGTCCCCTCAGACATGCCTACACCCCTGCGTGCCGGCATCAGCACCGCTGTGCCCAGGCTTAAAAATTCACGGGCAAGACCCAGGTCGCGGATACGGCTCTTGTAGCGCACAGCGGGGTGGTCCAACCCCACGTCGCCATGATTCCAGAGCATCACCGGATAGGGGCCGGCGCCGAAGCGACGGGCTTCGGGCAGCAACAAGGTTGCCTCCAGCCGATTGCTGCCGAAAGCACTGGGCGCCTGGTAGCTCACGATTTCTTCGCGCCAGGCAATGGGTGGATTGGCCTGCCCGATGGTGGTTGCCACCTCTTTTCCATCCAACCAGTCGGCCACCGTTTTGGCAACCAGCGCTTCCTGCCCCGCCATCAAAAACTGGCCGTTGCGCCCGCAGTCGTCTTTTTCCTCTTGTCGTCTGTAACCGACCTGGACGAAGGTAAAACGGCTGCGCCTGGCAATCGCCTGGGCTTCGAGAAACGGGGTGGCGTCGCACTGGGCAGTGGGCACGTGCAGCATCAGCACGGGTTTGCGCAAGCTGCTCCAGTCGCTGGTGCGGCTATCGATCAGATCGCTGGCGGCAAGCACGATCTTGTCAATGCCTTCCATATCCCCGGCCATGTCCAGCAGCGGGGCAACCGAGATGGCGCCGGCCAGGTGAACCTGTGCACCGGGAAACCGTTGCCGTGCCTCCCTGGCGGCAGCGGCCAGGTCTTGTTTGACCTCGCGGAGCGGGCGTTCCGTGATGCCGCGACCGGCGGCATCGCTCGGGGTATCCACGTAGATCACTGCGATGCCTTGTGTCTGCAGATGCAGCACGCCCCGCATCCAGGGGCCACCCAGCGGCAGAGCCATTGCGCCGCTCTCGATCTTGACGATGGGGTTGCCCGCCAATCTTGGATAAACAAGCACATGCCGCACAGGCTGTGCGCTGCCAGGGTCTGCTGCAGACGGCGCTTTGTAGATAGCGATGGCAAGTGTGGCTCGCTGCCCGTTCGTCGATGTCCGATGGGATAAAGTCTGCACCGTCCAGTCTTGGGCTTGCGCCAATGCCGTAGTGCAACATAGCCATCCAGCGAGGAGAAGCCCGGCGCCAAACAACATGCCCTTTTTTTTGTGCAAATTCATTTCTTTGCCTCGTGCATCTGAACGCAAAAGTGAGCGGCGCAAAGCGATTCCCAGCGAAGTTGTTTCATGGTTTTTTCACCGTGGCTTCAGAGCGAGCGGCTGATCGCGCGTCCACCTGTTGACGGACAGTGACAACTCAAGGGCGCGCACCTGATGAAACCAGCCGGCGGGCAGGTACAACATCTCACCCGCCCCTACCGTGCACTCCACCAGCCGGGCCTTGCGAGCCAATGGAAAGGCCTCATAGTCAGGCGCCTCCGGATCGAAGGGAGAACCCAAAAGCACCGGGTTGGCTTCGCGCAGGTATAAAAATTCAGCGTGATGGGGCGGGTAAAGCATGAAGCGTTTCTCCCCCCATACCTGTGCGAACAGGTTGTCGTCGTAGTCGCAGTGCAGCGGCGTGACGGTGCCGGCAGGGCCCAGCCAGATTTTGGGCGTGGCCCAGGTTTGAAAGTAGTCGGGCCACTGGCACAACTCCGTCAGTTGAGGCAATACCTGGTTGCCCAGGTAAGGGGGCAAGCCTGCGGTGTTTTGCGCAATCAGTTCAAAGTACTCTGCCAGAGACATCTCTTGTTGTTGCCGCTGCGGGGTAAAGGCTTTTTCAGCATAGTCCGCCACGCGGGCGCGTACCGGCAACGCTGCAAAGCGCTCTTGCAGGGTTTGCGGCGTCAGCGCTGCCAAGGGCCACTGACTGACGGCGCCTCGGACAATAAAAGGCGTGCCGGCTTTGGCCAACGACCGGAAGGAAGCTGAATCGAGCGCATCCACTTTGGGCACAGCGGAAATTTCCGGAGCAAGGCGAGAGGCCTTGATCACACGGTCGCGAACCACGGCCATGGCCTTGGCGCCGCGCGGACCTCCGGGGGCCGCCGGAGCGTCTACTGCCGGCGAGGCGGTAGGAGCCGGAACCGGTTCCGCCTGCGATGGCGGTTGCATGGACAAGCCGTGAATGGCCTTGCCAAGGGCCTCAATCTCTTTGAAGGTGCTCACTGTCGCGATTTTCGAAAGAATCGCGTCTTTCAATTGCTCGGTGCCCAGCAGCATCCCTGCGGTCTCGTCCATCTCCGTCAGTACGTCTTTGGCGGCTTGCACCAGTGTCTGGCCGCGTCCCGCAGCGTGGCTGATCAGCACGGTCGCGTCGACGTTCTTCGGCACCTGCCCGCCCTGAGCCAACACTTCCTGTGCAAGGCGACCCTTGTGCTTGAGCACCATGTCGTCGAGCAAATACTCCGAGACATGGTTGCGGCGCATGGCGTTTACCTTCAAGCGCAACTGGACGCCAAGCCTGAGTTTTTCCTGCTGAAGCTGGTCTGGCGTCGGTGCCGCAAGCAGTTGGCGCGGTGTCGTGTGCTCAGGTTTGGGTTTGAATTTCTCATTCGACTGCGGCGCAAGCTCATTCATCAGCCGCTGGCGTATATGCATCAGCTGTTGTTGGTCGACAGCAGCATTGATGGCGACGGCGATTTCATCCCTGAGCAACTCGCTGTCCAGCAACAGGCGCATTTCACTCTCGTGCGCGTCGATGGTGCGTTGAGCCATTTCCCGCAAGCTGATGTTTCGCGCCGCCGCGCTTGCCGGCAGAAGTTTCCAGCTGTGAGCATCACCCGCCATCCCGCCCAGGATCGACCTGGCTTCCTCCAGCCTGAGCGCGCGCAGCGTGCCGCCCATGACTGATGCGGGCGCAAGGGGTTTGCGTAGCGCGTCGGTCTTGTCGCGCAGCAGCTTGTGCAACGCTTCCTTGTTGCTGGCGAGCAAGGTCTGGCCGGCGTCGGGTTTCTTTTTTTCGCGGGCGTCGACAAACTCCATGCCGTTAAAACGCCATCCCCAGCAGTTGCGCAGGCTCATGGCCTTGGGCAAATCACCTTGATAGGGGCTGACGTAATACCAGTCGCCTTCCGAGGGCGGGGTGTAGTCAGAATCGTCGGTGAAGTAAACCACGCGATGCGATTTGACCTGGCTGACAACGAACCAGGTTTTTGCAGAAGACTGCACCGTCGATGCCTCTGCGGCTTCGGCTGCGTCAACAACTTGGAGATGTGGGGTCATACAAAAGCGATTTCTTTGAGACGCTGAAGAGGGCTGGATGCGGGGGCGGCTTGCACGCGGGCTATGTCGCCGCCATAGTGCGCATGAATGTCAAAGGCCAAGAGCCCCGATGAAGAACTGGCTGCCACGAGTACAGCGCTTTCCGGACCCTGAACGGCGATCGCCGGCGGCTGGTGGTACGTGCCCGGGATCTGACCCTCCCACACCTTGAGTTCTCTCACAGGGTCCAACACCGCCAGATGGCCTTGACGGGACAGCACCACCAGATAGCTGCCGCACCACACAGGCTGCCAGCAGCCCGGACTGCGCAGTCTGCTGAGCCAGCGGACGGCCCCTGATCCGAGGTCAAAAGCCGTGAAATGCCATTTCCCGTCCATGACAAATACAGATTCCCCGTCCGCCACCAGAAACTGATGCCAGAGCCCCTGGCCGTAGCGCTGGGTCCAGATCAGTTTTCCGGTCGCCGTGTCAAAGCAGTGAAGCCGTCCGCGTTCGGTGGCGACGTAGAGACGGCTTTCGCCTTCAACGATTTTTACAAGCGGCTGACCCCGAACCAGGCCTTCCGTCTTTTGCCGCCATTTCACCTGCCCGGTGAGCACCTCCAAAGCAAGGAGGCTTTCATCGTTGCATGGAGCGGCCACGAGGCCGGTCACAGAACAATAGACGGTGCTTCCCGGGGGCCACCAGTCATGCCTGTGCTTCCAGAGCAGTTTGCCTGTGCCCAGTTCCAGGCATTGAACATGGCCACAAGGCTTGCCGCCATTCCACTGCTCCGTATTGATGAATATCCGGCCGCCCGCTTCGTCGATGGCCGGTGTGGCGTGAATGCTGGAGTCGATTTTCCGGCGCCACTGAATCTCACCGGTATCGGCATCCAGGCGGGTAAGACTCCCGTCGTAGCAGCCGTAGATCAAGCTCCCGCCGGAATACTGCAGCTTTTGAACAATGCCTTTTTGGGGCAGCTCCAGGCTGGGCACAGACCACTGGATATCGCCTGTGCCCAGGTCATGCTTCCAGAGCGTGCTGTTTTCATCTGCCACAAAGACAGCACCCTCTGCAATCACGGGAGCGCATTTGGTCGGGTGGGCCATGGCCTTGTTCAGCCCCATTCGCCACCAGCGCGGCGACTCTTTCACAAAGTCGGGTGCACTGCCTTTCATCAGGGGTGGAACAGCGTCGTGGCAGTCCCGACTGAGTCCGATATCGTGGCGACTGAACAGGCTTAGCACCGGCAGTTGCGACGTGGTGATCTGCCGCGATCCCAGGGGTTCCCACATGTCAAAAAACAAGGCCAAGGCGACCAGTTCAAGTTTCACGCCATCCGCCTTGAGCGCCTGGCGCACCAAAGGCAGGGCCGAACCGGCTTTCATGAAATCATCGAGCATCACAGCCCGCTTTCCCGCCGCGGCCGCGCGATTGCCTTCGACCCATTTCTTCTGGTTGTGCTCTTTGCGCTTGTCGCGCACCATCAGTATTTGCAGTTCCACGCCGTCGGCCAATGCGGCAAGCGCCGTGGAAAAGAGCAAGGGCGAAGCGCCAAAGCCGGGGCCTATGAGCACCGCGGGGGCCAAGGGCTTGATCAATCGCCACATCAGGCGACCGGCCATTTCGACGTTGCGGCCTTGCGTGAGCATTCTGCGGAAATCAAAAATCAGTTGATCCGTGAAGTGAATTGCCTGACCGACGATCTGGCGCCGCAGCAGATCCCACTCCGGAGCTTGCTGCACCGGGGCTGTGTCAGTGAGGGGGGCCAGGAATGTCGCGGGCACAGTCTTACCGCTCCCTCAAACTCTCACTACCCGCCCGCTGAATCGGGCTCAGCAAATACTCAATCACCCGTCGCTGCCCGGTCTTGATCTCTGCGGTCAGGTTCATGCCGGGGACGAGCTGGATCATCTTTCCGTCTATGTCGATCTGCTTGGTTTTCAAGGCCAGCGTCACGGGGAAAATTGCGCCGCGCTTTTCATCGTTGACGGCGTCGGCTGTCACGCGGTCTACGCTGGCTTGCACGGTGCCGTAGCGGGTGTAGGGAAAGGTTTCTAGTTTGATCTCGGCGCCGTTGCCTACGTTGACGAAGCCGATGTCCTTGTTTTCCAGCGTGACTTCGGCCGTGACTTGTGCGCCTTCGGGCACGATGATCATCAGGGCTTGCGCTTCGGTGACGACGCCGCCTGTGGTGTGGATGGCGAGCTGCTGCACCACGCCCGCAACGGGTGCTTTCAGGGTGGTGAGGTTTTCGCGCTGGGTGGCTTTGGCTTGTTCTTGGGTGGCCTGCTGGCGCTTGAGGTCGGCCTGGGCTTCGCGTTCATACAGTGTGCGGCGCACTTCGGCCAGGTAGGCGGCGCGGCTGTTTTCGCTTTCGCGCAGGGTGGCCTGGGTTTGCAGCAGGTTGGCGCGTTGGGTGGCGAGGTCGCGCTCTAGCTCGACGCGTTCGCGGGTTTTGTCTTGTGTGGCGTGGCCGGAGATATAGCCCTGGTCTACCAGCTTTTTAAAGTCTGTCTCACGCGCCTGGGCCATGGGCACAGTGGTTTCGAGTTTGGCAACGACGGCTTGCGCGGTGACGATCTCGGCCTGGCGGCGGCTGATTTCGGATGCCAGCTTGGCGAGTTTGGCGGTAACGTCGCCCCACTCGCCCTGCAGCTGTGCCTGCGCGGCGGCGGTGTCGGCGGCGGACCACTCCTTGGGAAACTCAGGCATATATTTGGCCTGTAGCCCAGATCCTGCCTGGGTATGCTGCTGCAAATTTTGTAGCGCCTGCTGGATGGCGCGAGCGCGCAGCACCTCCGATAAGGCTGATTTTTGCTGGTCGTGTGCGGTGGTTTTGTCGGCGCTGGCGGCGGTTGGGTCCAGCTCTACCAGAGGCTGGCCGGCCACCACGTGGTCGCCGTCTTTGACCAGCACGGCCTTGACCACGCTGCGCTCCAGCGGCTGGATGAGCTTGGTGCGCTCGCTCACCACCACACGCCCGGGGGCCACGGCCACGATGTCGATCTTGCCGAAGATGGACCAGACCAGCGCAATCACAAACAGCGCCATGATGGCGTAGGCCAGGCGGCGCGGCGCCGGGTGCACCGGTGTGTCTTGCAGGCTGAGGGCGGCGGGCAGAAAGGCGGCTTCATCGCTCAGGCGGCGGGGGCCGGCGAGCTCGTCTCGGTGTGCCCAGGCAGCGCCGAAGATGGCGCGGTAGCGGGCCAGCAGCGCGATGACGGGGTGCACGGGTTTGTCGGGCACGGCGGCAGCCTTGGGAGTTTCAGCAGGGGCTTCGCCTTTAGCGGTGACGTCTTCCACCTTGGCGGCGGGTTGCTCCATCTGGTGAGCGCTCTGGCTCACCGCAGAAGAGGCCTCGACAGGCTCAGCCCGAATGGCGGACGGCTTGTTGTCTTCAGGGCGGCTCATGCAGAGACCCCTTCCGTCGGTTGCTTGCCGTCCTGCATGCGCCACAGGTGCGCATACAGGCCTTGCGGTTTCTGGATCAGCGCGTCGTGCGGGCCGGCCTCAACAATCTTGCCTTTGTCCATCACGATGATGCGGTGCGCATGGCGCACGGCGCTCAGGCGGTGGGCAATGATGAGCACGGTGCGGCCCTTGCAGATGTGGGTCATGTTCTGCTGGATGATGGCTTCGCTCTCGTAGTCAAGCGCGCTGGTCGCTTCATCAAAAATCAGGATGCGCGGATTGGTGAAGAGCGCTCGCGCAATGGCGATGCGTTGGCGCTGCCCGCCGCTGAGCGATGAGCCCTGCTCGCCCACATGCGTGTCGTAGCCCTCAGGCAACTCGCTGATGAACTCGTGCGCACCGGCCAGTTGCGCCACGCGCACCACGGCTTCAATCGGCGCGGCCGGGTCGGTGATGGCGATGTTCTCGCGCACGCTGCGGTTGAAAAGCAGGTTCTCTTGCAATACCACGCCCACTTGCCGGCGCAGCTGGGCGGCGTCGATCAGGCTGATGTCAATGCCGTCGACCAGCAGACGGCCGCCTTCGGGTGAGTAGAGGCGCTGCACCAGCTTGGTCAACGTGCTTTTGCCGGAGCCGGAGCGGCCGACGATGCCGATGATTTCGCCGGGCTTCACATCCAGGCTGACGCCGTGGAGCACGGGTGGCGCCTCGGGCCGGTAGCGGAAGACCACGTTGTCCAGCGTGATGCGGCCTTTGACGGGCGGCAGCTGCGCGGCGCTGGTGGGCGGCACCTCGGTGCGGGTGTTCAGGATGTCGCCCAGGCGCGCGACGGAAATGCCGGTTTGCTGGAAGTCCGTCCACAACTGGGCCATGCGCATGATGGGCTGGGCCACACGCTGGGCAAACATGTTGAAGGCCACGAACTGGCCGACGGTAAGCTCGTTGTTCATCACCAGGTGCGCGCCGTACCACAGGGTGGCGGCGTTCACGAGCTTGCCGATCAGGTTGATGCCTTCGTGCGCCCAGGTGGCGAGGTTTTGCGTCTTGAAGCTGGCGCTGACATAAGCTGCGAGCTGGTTGTCCCAGCGCTTGCCAAAGCTGGGCTCCAGCGCGCTGGCTTTGACGGTTTGTATACCGGTGATGGTCTCGACCAGCATGGACTGGTTCTCGGCGCCGCGCGCAAATTTCACATCGAGCCGCTGGCGCAGGATGGGCACCACGGCCAGGCTCAGGCCAAAGTACAGCGGCAGGCTGACCATGACGATCAAGGTCAGCGGCACGCTGTAAAACAGCATCACGGCGATGAAGATGACCGAGAACAACACATCAAGCACCACCGTGAGTGCATTGCCGGTGAGAAAGCTGCGGATGTTTTCAAGCTCGCGCACGCGCGCCACCGAATCACCCACGCGCCGCGCCTGGAAGTACGCCAGCGGCAGTTGCACCAGGTGGCGAAAAAGGCGCGCACCCAGCTCTACGTCAATGCGGCTGGTGGTGTGGCTGAAGACATAAGCGCGTAAGCCGTTGAGCAGGCTTTCAAACACAACCACCACCACCAGGCCGATGACCAGCACGTCCAGCGTGGTCAGGCCCCGGTGCACCAGCACCTTGTCCATCACCACCTGAAAAAAGAGCGGGCTGACGAGCGCAAAGAGCTGCAGCATGAAAGAGATGAGCAGCACTTCGCCCAGCAGCTTGCGGTATTTGACGAGGGCGGGCACAAACCAGGAAAAGTCGAACTTGGCGAGCTCGCCCGCCAGCGCGGCATGGCTGGTGATCAGGATCAGCTCGCCCGTCCACTGGTTGGCGAACACGTCGACCGATTCAATCGTGGGCCGGTTGGCGGGCGTGGCCGGGTCCTGGAACAACACGCGCTGGCCGTCACACTGCGCCAGGATGACGGTGCGGGCCTGGCCCCCGCCCGTGCCATCACTGTTGGCGGCATCGTCCGCAGGCTTCAGAAAAGCCAGGGCCGGCAGCGGCACCAGCTTCAGGCGGTCGGGCCTGGATTTGGACAGCTTGGCCTTGAGCCCGAGATGTTTGGCCGCGCGCAGCAAGACGCTGGCGTCAACATCGTCGCTGGGCGCAATGCCCAACTGGTGCGCGAGGGTTTGAGGGTCTGCAGCGACCTGATGAAAGCGCGCCACCAGGCACAGTGCGGCCAGCGCATGGTTGTGGGGAGCAGGAGGCTCGCCTCCCGGCACGGGTGCGGCTAGCTGGGGAGGAACGTCCTGGGGCACCGCGCTGGCAACTGTCAATTGGGGCCCCGGCCTTGTGGATCAATCGGGCACAGCGTTGACGACGGCACGCACGCGGCTGCATGCATGCCGCGCACAAGGTCTCCCGAATTGTTAATGTTGTTTTTCACTCAAAAAAAACGCCCAGTGCAAGGCGTGATCCCTCTGAATTTGTTCCGAACTGTATCGCAATTACCTTTCAAAAAAAGTAGAACGTGCGCTTATTTTCTGCGTCGATTTCACGGAGCTGAATTTACTTAGAGGACTTTGTAATTTCCGTGAACATTGATCGGGGTTTACACTGAAAACTCCTCTAATTAGAGGGGGTGCAGCCGCAAAAAAAGCGACTCTTAGATCTAAAAGCCTCATCTTCCTTTTTTTGTTTTCGAGATGTCACACAAAAGACTTCAGCGCGACATCCGCAATCACCGCTACCTGTTTTTTGCCCCTGTTGCTTGCAACGCCATTTAATAAGGCGCATTCTTGATTCGCGGCTGATGGTTCTTCCTTCTTCCCCGTATGTGTATGTGCTTGCGGCCGCGTCTGGAGTCCGTCATGTCCACCTTGCGTCATTGGCTCTGCCTCCTGGTTTCAAGCGTGCTGCTGTTCGGCACCGCCGCGTACGCGGCCACCGCCCAGCCACCGGCGGCGCAGGCCATGATGGATGCGTTGACAAAAGCCACGACGGCGGTCGTAGGCGTCAAGATCACGGCGATGGACGATGCGCGGTCAGCGGAAACGTTGGGTCTCAAACGTGTCGGCTCGGGCGTGCAGATCGCCCCGGACGGCCTCATCCTCACCATCGGCTACCTGATGCTCGAAGCCGAGCAGATCGAGATCGTCACCCAGGACAACCGCACGCTGCCGGCCCGCGCCGTGGCCTACGACCTGGCCACGGGCTTTGGTCTGCTGCGCCCCTTGCTGCCGCTGCGCGGTGTGGGTGTGGCCCCGCTGGGCAGCAGCCGCGACCTGCAACCCGGTGAACCATTAATGGCTGTGACCGGCCCGCAAGCCGATGACGACGGCGACGTGAGCATGACCCGGCTGATCAGCCGGCGTGCATTCTCCGGCAGCTGGGAATACCACATCGAATCGGCGCTGTTCACCAGCCCGCCGGTGCTGGCCAGCGGCGGCAACCACAGTGGCGCGCCGCTCTTTAACCAGAAGGGTGAGCTGATGGGCATAGGCTCGCTCTTCGTGTCGGACGCGACCGGCGAGAACCGTCGCCTGCCGGGCAATATGTTTGTGCCGGTGGATCTGCTGCGCCCCATCCTCGCGGAGCTGCAGCGTTCGGGCTCCAGCGTGAAAAGCCGCCGGCCCTGGCTGGGCCTCACGTCCAACGACCAGGGCGGTCGCATACAGATCATGCGGGTGAGCAAGGACAGCCCCGCCGAGCTGGCTGGGCTGAGCGCGGGCGATGTGGTGCTGGCGGTGGACGACGCGAAAGTTGCGACGCTGGAAGCGTTTTACAAAAAGCTCTGGGACCGGGCCGCGCCCGATGCGGAAATCCGGCTGACGGTGCTGCAGGGCGCCGACATCAAGACCATTGTGCTGAAGGCGCAGGACCGGATGCTGACGCTCAAAAAACCGCCGGGTATTTGAAGTTATTGACAAAATCGGGCTCCAGCCCAGGCAGACCATTGGTTTGACGCTATATTTTTTATAGCAACTTCATCAATTCGCCACCAGCCCCTCGGCCACGGTGGGGTAGCGCAGCTGCACACGCAACTCCCGCTTCAGGCGCGTGTTGTCCAGGCGCCGCGACTCGCTCATAAAGCTCAGCAGCATCAGCGGCAGTTCTTCCTGCGCGCTGCCGCGTGCCAGACGCGCCGGGCGCGGCAGGCCATACAGATCGGCCGCCAGGTCGAAGTAGTCGCCCATCTTCATCTGCGTGTCGTCGCTGGCGTTGCTGGCGCGCTGCGGCTTGCCGCGCCACAGGGCCGCCAGGCAGGCGCGGGCCAGGTCGTCGGCGTGGATATGGTTGGTGTAGACGTCGTCCTGCGCGCGCAGCACGGGCGTGCCCTTGAGCAAGCGCCCGCGCGGCGTGCCGCCTTCACGGTCGGGTGCGTAAATGCCCGGGATGCGCAGGATGTGCACGTGCGTGCCCGTGGCCCGGCCAAAGAGGCGCAGGTGCGCCTCGGCATGCACGCGGCGCTGGGCGCGCGGTGTGTGGGGCTTCAGGGGCCGCGTTTCGCTGACCCATTCACCGGCGCAGTCGCCATACACCCCGCTGGTGGAACCGTAGACCAGCGATGCCGGCAAGCTGCGCAGGCGCAGGGCGCGCAGCAGCGCCAGCGTGCGCGGATCGACGCGCCAGTCGGGGTTTTCCGTGGGCGGCGGCGCCAGGTGCAGTACCCGGGTGGCCAGCCCCGCCAGGCGGCGCAGGCTGGCGCCGTCGTCCAGGTTGCCCTGCAGCGGCGTGATGCGCTCGGCCCGCAGGGCGGGCACGCGTGCGGCCGAAGACGTCAGGGCCATCAGCCGGGCATTGCGCGGCAGTTGCCGGGCCACACGCAGGCCCACATCGCCGCAGCCGACGATCAAAATCCGCTCGCGGCGGAAGCGAAAAGGCAGTGCGCCTAAGGGGTTCAGGTTTGAGGGCAAAATTGGGGGGTTGCCGGGGAAAACCGGCCGAGTCGAGAACAGATACCGTAAGGATACCGAATATGAGCTTTAACGTGACCGTGCAACCCAGCGGCCGGACTTTCATCGCCCAGGTGGACGAAGCCCTGCTGGCCGCCGCCATCCGCCAGGGCATAGGCCTGCCCTACGGTTGCAAGGACGGCGCCTGCGGCTCCTGCAAGTCCAAAAAACTCGAAGGCACGGTGATCCACGGCACGCACCAGGTCAAGGCCCTGTCGCCTGAAGAAGAAGCCGCGGGCTTCATCCTCACCTGCTGCGCCAAGGCGCAAACCGACATCGTCATCGAGTCGCGCCACGTCACCGACGAGAGCGCCTTCCCGATCAAGAAGATGCCGGTGCGCATCAACAGCCTGGCCAAGGCTTCGCACGACGTGATGGTGGTGCGCCTGCAGCTGCCGGCCAGCGATGTCTTCAAATACCACGCCGGCCAGTATGTGGAGTTTTTGCTGCGCGACGGCGACCGGCGCGCGTATTCGATGGGCAACGCACCGCACACGCAGGCGGACAACCCGGGCGTCGAACTGCACATCCGCCACATGCCGGGCGGCAAGTTCACCGAGCATGTGTTCGGCCCGATGAAAGAAAAAGAAATCCTGCGCATCGAAGGCCCCTTTGGCAGCTTTTACCTGCGTGAAGACAGCGACAAGCCCATGGTGCTGCTGGCTTCGGGCACGGGCTTTGCGCCCATCAAGGCGCTCATCGAACACTTGCAGTTCAAAGGCATCACGCGCCCGGCCGTGCTGTACTGGGGCGGCCGCCGACCGCCCGATTTGTACATGGACGAGTGGGTCAAAACCAAGGCAGCCGAAATGCCGAGCCTGAGCTACGTGCCTGTCATCTCCAACGCCCTGCCTGAAGACAACTGGACGGGCCGCACTGGTTTTGTCCACCAGGCGGTGCTGGAAGACTTTGCCGACCTGTCGGGCTACCAGGTGTATGCCTGCGGCGCGCCCATCGTGGTGGATTCGGCCAAGGCCGCCTACACCGCAGCGGGCCTGCCGGAAGATGAGTTCTATGCCGACTCGTTTGTGACGGAAAAGGAAAAAGCCCAGGCTACGGCTTGAGCTGAGCGAGGTATCCAGAGCCGGAGCCCAGCGCTCCGGTAATGGAATGCCTTAGGGTCCGGGGCAGCGATTCTTGCAACAATTGGGGCATGAACACCCGAACCACCCCGTCCTCTCTGATCAAAGCTCTGGCAAAAATTCTTGCCTTCACCGCTTTCGCTTTCTCATCCAGTGTTGCGCTGGCCCAGCCCAAGGTCATGCGCATCATCGTGCCCTACGCCGCCGGCGGCCCCATCGACGTCACTGCCCGCCTGATGGCCGAGCGCGTGAAAGATTCGCTGGGCACCGTCATCATTGAAAACAAACCCGGCGGCGGCGGCAACATCGGCGTCGACGCGATCGCCAAGGCGCAGCCCGACGGCCTGACCATCGGCATATCGGCGGTGGCCACGCATGCCATCAACCCCTGGCTTTACAGCAAGATGCCGTACAACGCGGCCACCGACTTCGAGCCCATCACGCAGATGGTGCGAGTGCCCAATGTGCTGGTGATGAACGCCGACACCGCGCGACGGCTGAACATCAACTCGCTGGCCGACCTCATCCGCTATGCCAAGGCCAACCCTGCCAAACTCAATTACGCCAGCGGCGGCAACGGCAGCGCCGGCCACCTGGCGGGCGAAATGTTCAAGGCCCAGGCCGGCATTTTTGCGCTGCACATTCCCTACAACGGCGGCAACCCCGCGCAGCTGGCGCTGCTCAGCGGCCAGGTGGACTTCAACTTTGACAACCTCGCCACCGCGTCGGCCAACATCAAGGCGGGCAAGCTGAAGGCCCTGGCGGTGACCACCGCCAAACGCAGCGCCCTGCTGCCCGACGTGCCGGCCGTGGCCGAAACCCTCAAGGGCTTTGAGATCGACACCTGGTGGGGGCTGGTCGCGCCCGCCCACACCCCCAAAGATGTGATCGCCAAACTCAACCAGGCTTTTGTGGCCGCGCTGAATTCGCCCGAAGCCAAAACCCGTTTCACCACGCTGATGGCCGAGCCCGTGGGCAACACGCCCGAGCAGTTCGGCGCTTTCATGAAAAGCGAGCTGGCGAAATATGAGAAGGTGGTGAAAGCGTCCGGCGCAAGGGTGGACTGACCCTGGACGGTCGACTTTTCGGCTCGGCTTTTATAAGCGTTTTAAGGCTGTAGCCCAATCAGATCATGGGCAACCAGCTATCAAATATGTAGCACTACCTATCAATCACAGCGCCCTTCAATGGTCGTGACAACCAATAAAAAAAGGCCGGTCCCTTGCGGGAACCGGCCTTTTTATTGAGCGCCTGTGAGGATCAACGGGTCACTCGATCGCCGTAGCGGATGCTGGCGAGTGAGCCGCCTTCAAACAGCAGCATGGTCATGAACTGCCCGTAACCCGGGTTGTATGTCCATTCTTCCACCTGCTGGCAGGTGTTGACCGTGACGTTGGTGGTGGTGCTGGCCGAGTTGCCGGTCGTGTTCGTCGGCGCGGTGGGCGTGACTATCGGGGTCGTCGTCGATGTCGTGCTTTGCGTCGGCTTGCAGAACGTGTCTTTCATGACGGGCTCGCCGCACTTTTGCAGGATGGTGCCTTTGGAGTTGCCGATCTGCGCCAGGTCACCCTTGCAGCGCAGCGACTGGGCCGAGGCGCCGGTGACAAAAGAGGAAGCCAGGAAGGCAAAGATCACGGCGGCGGTACGGATGAGGTTCGGGTTCATAGGCAACTCCCTTTGTTGAGAGGTAGTGAGATGGCTGCGCAGGCTGCGCACCTCTTGCCCCAAACTTTATGCGCAAAGATTTGGCGCGGCAAGCCATTTATGCCCCCGAGCCGGACCGCGCACGTTACGGCTGTAATGTGCGGGTGATGGGCGGCGGCAACAACGTGCCCTGCCGCCCGTCTACCCACTTATTCGCCCAGGTAGGCAGCGCGCACGCGCGGGTCGTTGAGCAGCTCTTTCGCGTCGCCGTTCATGGTGACGTTGCCCGACTCCATGACATAGCCGCGGTTGGCAATGCCGAGCGCACGGCTGGCGTTTTGCTCCACCAGCAGCACCGTCACGCCGCGGGCAGACACGTCTTTCACGACCTCGAAGATCTTGTCGACCATGATGGGCGACAGTCCCATGGAGGGTTCGTCGAGCAGCAGCACCTTGGGGCGGCTCATCAGCGCGCGGCCCATGGCCAGCATCTGCTGTTCGCCGCCCGACATGGTGCCGGCCAGCTGGTCCTTGCGTTCACGCAGGCGAGGGAACAGCACGAACATCTTTTCGATGTCTTCGGCGACACCCGCCGTGTCGGTGCGGATGTAAGCGCCCATCTGCAGGTTTTCGGTGATGGTCATGCGGGTGAACACGCCACGGCCTTCCGGCACCATGGCCAGGCCTTCTTTGACGAGGTCCCAGGCGCCGCGGCCCTTGATGCTCTTGCCCAGGTATTCGATATCGCCGTCCAGCATCGGCAAGGTGCCGGTGATGGCTTTCATCGTGGTGGTCTTGCCGGCGCCGTTGGAGCCGATGAGCGTGACCAGTTCGCCGTCGTTGACTTCGAAGTCAACGCCCTTGACCGCCTGGATGCCGCCGTAGGCGACCTTCAGGCCGGTCACCTTCAGGAGTGTGTTTGCTGCCATGTTCTTGCTTTCCTTCAATGACCGGTGCCCAGATAGGCGGTGATCACTTTTTCGTCTTTTTGTACATCTGCAGGCGCGCCTTCGGCGATCTGCTTGCCGTAGTCGAGCACGGTCACGCGGTCGCACAGGCCCATGACCAGCTTCACGTCGTGCTCGATCAGCAAGATGGTGCGGTTGTCTTTGCGGATGCGGTCGATCAGCTCACGCAGTTGCACTTTTTCGGTCGCGTTCATGCCGGCAGCCGGCTCGTCCAGCGCGATCAGCTGCGGGTCGGTGGCCAGGGCCCGGGCGATTTCCAGGCGGCGCTGGTCGCCGTAGCTCAGCGTACGCGCCTTGAAGTCGGCGTATTTGCCGATGCCCACGTAGTCGAGCAACTCCTGCGAGCGCTTGGCGATGGCAGCCTCTTCCTGCTTGAAGCCTGGCGTGCGCAGCACGGCGCCTATCAAGCCCGAGGCTGTGCGGATGTGCCGCCCGACCATCACGTTCTCAAGCGCCGTCATGTCGGCGAAGAGGCGGATGTTCTGGAAGGTGCGGGCAATGCCGGCTTTGGCCACTTCATGCACCGCCGTGGGCTTGTAGGCTTTGCCAGCCAGCTCAAAGGTGCCGCTGTCGGGTGTGTACAAACCCGTCAGCACATTGAAGAAGGTGGTTTTGCCGGCGCCGTTGGGGCCGATCAGGCCGTAGACCTGGCCGCGTTCGATGTGAATGCCGACATCGCTCAGGGCCTGCAAACCGCCGAAGCGCTTGGATACACCGGAGACTTTAAGAATGGTTTCGCTCATGTCCATTCTCCTTAAGGGTTGATTGACTGAATGGGGTCTTTACCGGCGACCTTGTTCAGCGATTTGCCGTGCTCCGCCGAGGGCCAGAGGCCGCGCGGACGCATCAGCATGATGGTGATCATGGCCAGCGCGATCAGCAGCTGGCGCAGGATGGCGGAGTCGAGGCGGCCGTCTGTCATGGCCTGCAGCGGGCCGGCCACGTGGCGCAGCACTTCGGGCAGGGCCGCGAGCAGCAAGGCGCCAAGGATGACACCGGGCAAGTGCCCGATGCCGCCCAGCACCACCATGGCGACGATCATGACCGACTCCATCAGGCTGAAGGACTCTGGCGAGACGAACCCCTGGAAGGCGGCAAACATGGAGCCGGACACGCCGCCGAAGGTGGCGCCCATGCCGAAAGCCAGCAGCTTGAGGTTGCGGGTGTTGATGCCCATGGCCTTGGCGGCAATTTCGTCTTCACGAATCGCCATCCAGGCGCGGCCGATGCGGGAGTTTTCCAGGCGGTGGCAGACCACGACCGAGACGATCACCAACACCAGGAAGAGGTAGTAGTACATCGACACCGAGTTGACCTCGAAGCCGAAAAACTCGTGCGGCTTGCCCAGATCGAAGCCGAAGAACTTCATCGAATCAATCTGGTTGATGCCCTTGGGACCGTTGGTCAGGTTGATGGGGCGGTCCAGGTTGTTCAGGAACACACGGATGATTTCACCAAAGCCCAGCGTGACGATGGCGAGGTAGTCGCCACGCAGTTTGAGGGTGGGCGCGCCCAGCACCACGCCAAAAAAGCCCGCCAGCGCCGCGGCCATCGGGATGATGGCCCAGATCGGCAAGTGCAGCCCGTTCGGGAATTGCGCGGCAATCCAGGGGAAGGCTTCAGCCAGATGCGGCGAACCTAGCAGCGCAAACAGGTAGGCGCCGACGGCGAAGAAGGCAACGTAGCCCAAATCCAGCAGGCCGGCGTAGCCGACCACGATGTTCAGGCCCAGGGCCAGCAGCACATACAGCAGCGCCATGTCGACGATGCGCACCCAGGCATTGCCGCCCTGCTGCAGCAACAGGGGCAGCACCAGCAGCGCTGCCGCGACGATCAGGAAGGTAACGAGTTTTTTTGATTTGACGGAATTCATGAGGGTTCTCCTTGTGTATCGGATGGACGCGGCGTCACGCCCGGTCCGCTACACGCTCACCCAGCAAGCCCGAAGGCCGCAGCGTGAGCACAAAAATCAGCACGATGAAGGCAAAGATGTCGGAGTACTGGCTGCCCAGGACGCCGCCCGTCAGCGGGCCGATGTAGCCGGCGCCGATGGATTCGATCAGGCCCAGCAGGATGCCGCCGAGCACCGCACCGCCCAGGTTGCCGATGCCGCCGAACACGGCTGCCGTGAAGGCCTTCAGGCCCGGCAAAAAGCCCATGGTGTGCTGCACCGTGCCGTAGTTGGAGGCATACATGACGCCGGCCAGCGCGGCCAGAACGGCGCCGATGATGAAGGTGGCCGAGATGACGGTGTCGGGCCGCACGCCCATGAGCGCCGCGACGCGGGGGTTCTCGGCGGTGGCCCGCATGGCGCGGCCCAGCTTGGTGTAATGCACCAGCCACATCAGCACGGAGAGGGAGACAACCGTGGCGCCCAGAATGAAGAGCTGGGTCACGGTGATGACGGCGCCGCCGACCTGGAAAGGCTCGCTTGGCAGCAGGGTGGGATAGGGTTTGTAGTTGGGTTTCCAGATGATCATGGCCAGTGTCTGCAGCAGCAGCGACATGCCGATGGCGGTGATCAGCGGGGCCAGTTTGGGGGAGTTTCGCAGCGGCCGGTAGGCAATTTTTTCAATCGCGAAATTGAGGGCGCCGCAAACGACAAAGGCGATCAGCAGCGATATCAGCAAGATCAGCCAGCCTGGCGTTCCCGGCATGGAACTCTGCATCAGGCCGATGATGGTCCAGCTGGTTAAAGCCCCGACCATCAGCACTTCACCGTGCGCGAAGTTGATCAGGTTGATGATGCCGTACACCATCGTGTAGCCCAGGGCGATCAGGGCATACATGCTGCCCAGAACCAGACCATTGATGATCTGCTGTAGCAATACTTCCATAACTCACTCTCCCGTGTAAATAAATTGCCAACTCTGCCTGGCGGCCGCTTGCTGCCGGGATCACCGGCGGCTGGCGCGAGTTAACAAAAAGCCCGCCTATCAAAGCCGGATGGCTGGTGAAGTTGGCGAGCTAATCCGCAAATTGTAGCCAAGCGTCTCTAGCGAGAATCGAGCCAGCGGTGCGGTTTTCGCGGGGTTTACCCTTGAGGAAGTCGATTTTTAGGGTCGTATCAGCCTTTATCAGCGGCTTTTGTTTTTTATTAGCTCTTCTTATTGTTCTTTATTTTCAACTCATTCAGCTTATCTGCAATGCGTATCTCCAGCCCTCTGTTAACGGGCCTGTAGAAACCGGGGGCCGCCATGCCTTCGGGAAAATAATTTTCACCTGCGGCGAAGCCGTCTTCCTCGTCGTGGGCGTAGCGGTAGTTTTTGCCGTAATCCAGCTGTTTCATGAGCTTTGTTGGTGCATTGCGCAAATGCAGGGGCACCGGGCGGGTGCCGTCCTTGCTGATGAAAGCCTTGGCTTCGTTAAAGGCTTTGTAGACGGCATTGGACTTGGGCGCGACTGCCAGATAGATCACGCACTGCGCCAGCGCCAGCTCGCCTTCGGGGGAGCCGAGGCGCTCGTAGACCTCGGCAGCATCGAGGGCCATGCGCAGCGCCCGCGGATCGGCCAGGCCGATGTCTTCGCTGGCCATGCGGACCAGCCGGCGCGCCATGTAACGCGGCTCGGCGCCGCCGTCGAGCATGCGCATGAACCAGTACAAGGCCGCGTCGGGATCTGAGCCACGCACCGACTTGTGCAAGGCGGAGATGGTGTCGTAGAACTGCTCGCCGCCTTTGTCGTAGCGGCGCAAGCGCTCGCCCAGCACCTTGAGCAACCAGGCGTCGGTGACCTCAGTGACTTTTTCGGCCTTGGCTGCCACGCTGAGCGACTCCAGCGTGTTGAGCAGGCGCCGGGCATCGCCATCGGCGTAGGCCACCAACCGGTCAGCGGCTTCGTCCGCTATGGTTTCGATAGCTGGAAGCGCACGTTCAGCAAGGACCTTGGCCACTATTTGCTTAAGGTCAGTCTCACCAAGCGGCTGCAGCACGTAGACCACCGCACGCGAGAGCAAGGCCGAGTTCACCTCGAACGAGGGGTTCTCCGTGGTGGCGCCGATGAAGGTGAAGAGGCCGCTTTCCACATGCGGCAAAAAGGCATCCTGCTGGCTTTTATTGAAACGGTGCACCTCGTCGACAAAGACGATGGTGCGCCGCCCGGTTTGGGCTTGCCAGATGCTGGCCTGCTCCACAGCTTCGCGGATGTCTTTGACGCCGCCCAGCACGGCGGAGATGGTGATGAAGTGCGCGTCAAAACTGCTGGCCATGAGCCGCGCGATGGTGGTCTTGCCCACGCCGGGCGGCCCCCAGAGGATGCAGCTGTGCGGCTCGCCGGATTCAAACGCAATGCGCAGCGGCATGCCCTCGCCGAGCAGATGCTGCTGGCCGATGACCTCGCCCAGGTTTTTCGGGCGCAGGCGTTCGGCCAGGGGCTGATGGGAGGAAGGATTGGAAATGGCCATGAGGGAGGTGTCGCCCAAGTTTATCGGACGCCACTTGCCGCTGCGCCGGACCGCGTGATGGGACGGGCGCCTGCAGGGTTGCTGCAAGTCGTGTACAACGCGATCAGTTCTCCGCTCCACCCCACAACGCCCTCCACAGGAAGCACACGCTCATGCCAAGCCCCGACACACTGGAACGATTTATCGCCCGCGTTGAGCAAAACGCACATGCCGAAGCCATTGAAGAGTTCTATACCGAGAACGCGTCCATGCAGGAAAACCAGTCGGCGCCGCGCGTGGGACGCAACAACCTGGTCAAAGGCGAGCAGAAGGTGATGGAAAGGGCGAAGTCGCTGACATCGACCTGCGTGCGCCCCGCCCTCCTCCAGGGCGACCACGTGGTGATCCGCTGGATCTTTCGCTTTGAATGGCAAGACGGCAGCCGTACCGTGATGGAAGAACTCGCCTGGCAGCGCTGGGAAGGCGAGCGCATTGCTGAAGAGACGTTTTTCTACGACCCGGCGCAGCGGGTTCCCAAGCCTCCTGCGGCTTAGGGCCTGTTCGAGCCTGGCCTATTGCCGGATCACATCCGCGCCTTTGGGCGGCGTGAAGTGGAAGGTGTCTGCCGGCAAGTTGGGGTTCACTTCGACCTTGCTGAAGGTCAACACCGAGCGCTGGCCGAAGCTGTCGACGATTTCCAGTGCGGCAAGCCCCGAGGATTTTTCGCCCGGGCGAAAACCCACACGCACGGCTTGCAACTGGCCGTCTTTGCTTTTGGGCGTGGCGACCACCCACTGCAGGCCGCCGGCGTCCGGTGCATCAGCCAGCGTGAAATCGGCCTGCAGGGCGCGCAAATCAGGGGCTGCTGCAATCAGCGCTGCGGGCGTGGAGCCCAGCACGCTGGACTGCTTGCGCGAAGTGACCTGATTCAGGTCCGTGTCGTAAAGCCACAAGGTCTGGCCGTCGGCCACGATGCTTTGTTCAAAAGGCTTTTTGTAGATAAAACGAAAGCGGTTGGGCCGCGAAAACTCGAAGGTACCGGTAGAAGTCTTGCTGCGCGCAGCCTGGCCGTCTTTGGCCGGGGCGGTAACGACCTGGCTGAACTCGGCACGGCCGCTGGTGACCGTCTTTACGAAAATTTCAAGGCTTTCCAAGCCTCCAGCCCAGGCGGGGTATGCGCTGGCAGCTATCAAAACCGTAGCAAAATACTTTTTCATGATCGTCACTCCGCCCGTGAGGGCACCAGGATTTCGCGCTGGCCGCTGCCACTCATGGCGCTGACCAGCCCGGCTTTTTCCATGTCTTCGACCAGCCGCGCCGCGCGGTTGTAGCCGATCTTGAGATGACGCTGCACCAGTGAAATGCTGGCCTTGCGGTTTTTCAGCACGACTTCCACGGCCTGGTCGTACATCGGGTCTTTTTCACCGCCGCCGTTGCCACCACTGCCGTCCCCCAGCAGGTCGCCGTCTTCGCCATCGACCGTGCCGCCTTCGAGCACGCCTTCGATGTAATTGGGTTCGCCCTGCTGCTTGAGGTAGGCCACCACACGGTGCACTTCGTCATCGCTCACAAACGCACCATGCACCCGGATTGGAAAGCCTGTACCACTCGGCATGTAAAGCATGTCACCCATTCCTAACAATGCCTCGGCGCCCATCTGGTCAAGAATGGTGCGGCTGTCGATCTTGCTGCTGACCTGAAAGGACAGGCGGGTGGGGATATTGGCCTTGATGAGGCCGGTGATCACATCCACGCTGGGGCGCTGTGTGGCCAGCACCAGGTGGATGCCGGCGGCACGGGCTTTTTGCGCCAGGCGGGCAATGAGTTCCTCGATTTTCTTGCCCACCACCATCATCAAGTCGGCCAGTTCGTCGATCACCACCACGATGTAGGGCAGGCGCTCCAACGGCTCGGGTTGCTCAGGCGTGAGGCTGAAGGGGTTGTAGATGAACTCGCCTTTGGCCTTGGCTTCATCTATCTTGGCGTTGTAGCCGGCCAGATTGCGCACGCCCAGCTTGCTCATGAGCTTGTAGCGCTTTTCCATTTCGGCCACGCACCAGTTCAGGCCGTGGGCGGCCTGGCGCATGTCGGTGACCACCGGCGCCAGCAGGTGCGGAATGCCTTCGTAGACACTCATTTCCAGCATCTTGGGGTCGATCAGCAGCAAACGTACATCGCGCGCATCAGCCTTGTAGAGCAGGCTCAAAATCATGGCGTTGATACCGACCGACTTGCCCGAACCGGTGGTGCCGGCCACCAGGCAGTGCGGCATCTTGGCCAGGTCGGCCACCACCGCAGCGCCGCTGATGTCTTTGCCCAGGCCGATGGTGAGCATCGACTTGGCTTCGTTATAAACCTGCGAACCCAGAATTTCGCTGAGTTTGATCGACTGCCGCTTGGCGTTGGGCAACTCCAGCGCCATGTAGTTCTTGCCGGGAATGGTCTCGATCACGCGGATGGAAACCAGGCTCAGGGCGCGGGCCAGGTCCTTGGCCAGGTTGACGACTTGCGAGCCCTTCACGCCGGTAGCCGGCTCAATTTCGTAGCGGGTGATGACGGGGCCCGGCGCGGCGGCCACCACACGCACTTCGACACCAAAATCCTTCAGCTTTTTCTCGATCAGGCGCGAGGTCATTTCCAGCGTCTCGGGGGCCACGGTCTCCTGGCGCGTCAGCGCGCCGTCCAGCAGGTCAACCTGCGGGAGCTTGGAATCGGGCATTTCGCTGAAGAGCGGTTTCTGGCGTTCTTTGGCGACGCGTTCGCTTTTGGGGATGTCGACCAGCGTGGGCTCGATCAGGACCGGCACCGGATGGTGCTCTTCTATTTCGATGCGCTCGTCGATCAGGGTCTCTTCACGCTCGCGCGCGGCCAGCTTGCCGAAGGCGAGGTCTTCCGCGATCTCGCGCTTTTCACGGCGGGAATCAATCAGGTTGTCTATCCAGGCGCCCACACGCAAGGCCACATGCGCCCACGAAAAACCAAACACTGCCGAGACCGCAATAACGCCGAGCGCAATGAAGACCAGGCCGGAACCGGCAAAACCCAGCCAATTCACGGCCTGCGCGCCGGCCAGATAGCCCAGCGCGCCGCCGGCATGCCCAGGCAACTTGAACTCAAAACGGTAGAGGCGAGACCATTCCAGCGCGGCACTGGCCGCCAACAGCAGCAGCAGGCTCAGCCAGAAGCGGATACGGCCCGAGGAATGGGATTCGCCTTCTGCAGCCAGCGTGTCGCCACGCAACCAGCGCGCCAGCGACGACAGCCAGACATGCGCGCCCGCAGCGAGCGCCCACCAGACAGAAAAACCGAGCAGAAAATAACTGGCATCCGCCAACCAGGCCCCTATGCGCCCGCCCCAATTGCGGGCCGCGGCTTGGGCGACGCCAGCAGCTTCGGCGGTGCCGGAGGTTGACCACGCCGCATCCTGCGGGGAATAGCTCAGCAAGGCGGCCAACCAGAAAATCAGGCCTAGCAGGCCCAGAATCAGGCTGACTTCATGGGCAAAGCGTTTGATGCCGCCGGGCGCGCCCGCGGCAGGGGAATTTCGGGAGTTCAGGGTGTCGAGTGAGTAAGTCATGGCCCGGCGTCAAGCTTACCGTAGTTGGGTAAGGGCTTTGGAAGGCGCCAAGGTGCCAAGCGGATGGCGGGCGGTGTGTCGTTGTGGGAGTCTGCTGCGGGTTTAACCCAGGGTATGCAAGCGTTCCTTGACGAGGACGGAGCCGTCGTCGCGGGTTTCGATGAAGCCGCGCTCTTCAAGGTCTTTCATTACCCGGCTAACCATCTCGCGCGAAGCGCCGACCATCTTGGCCAGATCCTGGCGGGACACCTTGTCGCGGATGACCGCGTTGCCGGCGCCGTCTTCACTGGCAAATTCCAGCAGCGCCCTGGCCACGCGGCCGTAGACGTCCATCAAGGCCAGCGACTCGATCTGGCGGTCCGCATGGCGCAGGCGCTGCACCAGGCCCTTGAGCACGGCATAGGCCATGGAGCTGTTCTCGGGCAGGCAGCGTGCAAACTCAAGGCGACCCAGGATCAGGGCATCGGTCTGGATCTCAGCGCGCACCGTGGCCGAATGGGGCTCGTTATCAATCAGGCTCATCTCACCCACATAGTCGCCCGGGTGCATGGTGGCCAGGATCACCTCTCGGCCACGGGAATCGGTAGTGACGACGCGGGCACGGCCCGTCAGGATGATGGACAGGGCGTTGGATTTCTTGCCTTGCTCGACGATGGGCTCGCCGCGCTTGAAACGGCGCTTGACCACCGTATCGGCAACGGATGCGGCCTGGGCGGCCGTCAAGACGGAAAAAAGGGGCACCCGGCGAATCAATTCCAGGTTGGACACCATCGTTGTCATATCAGATATCTCCCAACCTCACAGCTGACGGCAAGTCGCGTGAGTTCTTACAATGGCACGTAGTTTTATAAAACCAAATGCCGCAATATGCCGCAAAAGTACTGGGATGCAGTTTTACCTGCCCTTGTGCTTATGCGGCACGACTCTACATGAGTTCTTACACTTTCCCAATCAGTTTTTCAACATGAAACATTCCAGAGTTCTCATCCTCGGTTCAGGCCCAGCCGGTTATACCGCCGCAGTGTATGCAGCGCGCGCCAATCTCAACCCGGTGCTGATCACCGGCATTGCACAAGGCGGCCAACTCATGACCACGACGGAGGTCGACAACTGGCCAGCCGATGTTCACGGTGTGCAGGGGCCGGACCTGATGCAACGTTTCCTCGAGCACGCAGAGCGTTTCAAGACCGAAATTATTTTTGACCACATCAACAAGGTCGACTTCAGCAAGCGGCCCTTCACCCTCACCGGAGACAGCGGCACCTACACCTGCGACACACTGGTGATCGCCACCGGCGCTTCGGCCAAATACCTGGGGCTGGAATCAGAAACGGCCTTCATGGGCCGCGGCGTGTCGGGCTGCGCCACCTGCGACGGTTTCTTCTACCGCGAGCAAGAGGTTTGCGTGGTGGGCGGCGGCAACACTGCCGTGGAAGAAGCGCTGTACCTGTCCAACATCGCCAGCAAGGTCACACTGGTGCATCGCCGCGACAAGTTCAAGGCCGAAGCCATCCTGATCGACAAGCTGCATGAAAAAGTGGCGGCCGGCAAGATCGAGCTCAAGCTGCATCACACCCTGGACCAGGTGCTGGGAGACGCATCGGGCGTGACCGGCGTGCGGCTCAAGAGCACGCAAAGCGAGGCCACGCAAGACCTCACCCTCAAAGGTTGCTTCATCGCCATCGGCCACCAGCCCAATACCGACATCTTCGCCGGCCAGCTGGAGATGAAAGACGGCTACATCATCACCAAAACCGGCCTGCAGGGCTTTGCCACCATGACCAGCGTACCGGGCGTGTTCGCCGCCGGCGACGTGCAGGACCACGTATACCGCCAGGCCATTACCAGCGCCGGAACCGGCTGCATGGCGGCGCTTGACGCCCAGCGTTTTCTCGAGCAGGCACAGTAAGCCAAAAATCCCTTATAATTCAAGGCTTTGCTAAATTTGCCTGAAAAGGCCGGATTTGGCAGCTTCGGGTTACCGCCACCCTATTCTGGCGAGGTGAGGCAGGCATGACGACAGGCACCCAGTGCCCGTACGACATGACTGCTGTTGAAAATACTGGAGTGCAATATGGCACGCGTATGTGAAGTCACGGGCAAGGGCCCAATGGTGGGCAACAATGTTTCCCACGCCAACAACAAAACCAAACGCCGGTTCCTCGTGAACCTGCAATATCGCCGCTTCTGGGTCGAGACTGAGAACCGCTGGGTACGCCTGCGCGTTTCTAGCGCTGCACTGCGCCTGATCGACAAGAAGGGCATTGATACCGTGCTCGCAGACCTGCGCGCACGCGGCCAAGCTTAAGGAGCACCATCATGGCAAAAGGCGCACGCGAAAAAATCAAGCTGGAATCCACCGCCGGCACCGGTCACTTCTACACGACCACCAAGAACAAGAAGACCACGCCCGACAAGATGCTGATCATGAAGTTTGATCCCAAGGCACGCAAGCACGTGGAATACAAAGAAATCAAGCTGAAATAAATAGCTACGGATCCGTGCGTAGTTAAAAACTACCCACTCGGTCAGTACATCCAAAAGGACACCTCGGTGTCCTTTTTTTTGGCGTTTAGAAAGCAGAACTCTCACCAATTAAGCAGGTTGCTAACGGGCTTATTTGAATCCTGTCGAAATCCGACTCACGTAAGCCCTGCCTGTGGTTTAAGCCGTACCACAAAGGCGGCGCATCACGCACAGCGACACAGCGCAATCACCTGGCCAGCCGCATCCGCAACCAATTCAGGCCGGCTCCAAGGATAGGGCCATCGACGGAAATTTATAGACCACGTCCCCAATAGGGCCAGAAGGTTATGACGCCGGTTGCTGCTGCTGCGCAAGCGGCAATTAACACGCCGGCGGCGGCAAGATCCTTTGCACATTTGACGGCCAATGAGTATTGTGGCGACACAACATCGCAGAGCGACTCCACTGCTGTGTTCATGGCCTCTGCCATCCAAACCATGGTCATCGCGCCGATCAGCCAGCGCCAATCGCCGGCGTCCACTCGGCACCAACCAGCCAATCCCGTCACTAGCGTTGTGGCGATTAGATGCAGCCATGCGTTGTGCTGTGTTTTAAGCATCAAAGCTATCCCCTCGAAGGCATAACCAAAGCTCTTGAGGCGTGCGACCAGCGTGAATCGCTGCGGCGCGCAGGCATAAGGGACTTTTTTCATTTCTCATCCTTCTTATTTATCAATCGCCAAGCCTGGGCAACACTTGAACGTCGCACAGCGCACATCCGCATAGCCTGCAACCCATACAAGCAGCCCCATACCGTAGCCATCAAAATACAGCACCCCATCACAGTGCACCGGCCGGCTCTAGCGTCAAACAGGTGCGTCCAGCAAGCGGAATCTGCAAGCACACCTTCCCCGTGTCGTCAGCCAGAACCTGCTTCAGGCATGCACCTGTGACCCGGTAGGGTGCCAACGGACGCAAGCCCGACACGCCCAGGCTCTTAATGCCATCGCCGGCTCCACCGTAAAGCACCGCCTGCAAAGAGCTGCTTACATCATCGGAGTGCGCAGCTGCAACCAGCACATCGGGATAGGACAGGGGTTCCAACCTGGGACCTTTTGATGGAAGTGGGTTACCGATCAAGTTTCGAAAACTGTCGCGCCCTCCGGAGTACGCCATCAGCTCGACACCATGCGCCCATACCGAGGCCTTACTCCTGTGGGCGACCCCATGACTGAGCGTAGTTGGACACTCATGCTCCAAGGCATCCATGCAGTTTTGGTACACGCACTCATCACCCAACTCTGCCGCCGCCAATGCCGTCGCTGCGTAGGCACTGCCTCTTGAGAAACCATAGTTTCCTGTGTCGATAGGCCAGAATTCACTGCGTCGAAGTCGCTCATGGCTATCGAACAGCCGGCGTCTCAACAACAGCCATTGGCGACGCGCCAAGTCAGGTTCCAGCGCATTCAAAAAGTAGCACGGCATCGCCAGGGGCATTGCGCCGCCAATGGCGGGCAAGGCCAATCCCGTATGGGTAGAACGGCATGGCACGTAGCGCCCCCTACCGTCCAGAAACTCCTCGTCCAGATGCCGGCAAAACTCTGGCGCGTGACCGGCCCATTTCATCTGGCCGTACTGCGCATCGTGGGCACGCAGTGCCGCGGCCCCGATTGTGTTGCACAGGGGATAGACCCAGTTGGGCTCGCAGGCCATCAAATAGAAGGGTGAACGTTCGTATTCTTTTTCCAGCCGGGCCAGCAAGGATCCGAAACTGTGTTCGTAGCGCTTCCCGTTCGGGTGCACCAGCGTAAAGGCACCTTCTTTCGAAAATTCCTGACTTCCTGTGCTGGCCTGGAACAGGGCCATCTGCAGCGCCACGAAACCCGTGTACATGATGTTTTCACGGGCAGTAGGGTCGGAGTTCCACCGGAAGTTTCCCCATAGATTCTCCAGCGACCAGTAGGCCCATGTGCGGTGCTGTGCCTGCTTGCTTAGTAGCTTGCTTTGCGCGTCACTCATGTATCCGCCTAACGCAGGCGTGAAGCGTGCCTGCGTCAAGGCAATGCCATAAGCCAGAAAGTTGATTTGATACCGAAGCGCCGCCGTCTGAAATTGATCGCGTTGCTCGAATCCCGAAAATTCATCGAAAGGTTGCAGAGCCCGATCGAGTGCGAACCTCACACGCTGCAGATGCGCCAACGACATCTCCGGGTTTTGCCTTGATGACTGGGCTGTGAAGATCGTGTCCAATCGAGCCGTTTGTCGGACCAGGTAATCGTTATCGATACGCCTCTGTCGGCCTGAAAACATAAACCAGGCCAGCATCGACAGGCAACCCGCTACGGCAACCAGCGCGAGCGCGTAGTACACATCAAGTACCACGCCTGGCTGAATTGCCCCATGGTTCATGCTCGCAGCCCAAAACGCCGAACCGAGCCATACAAACGGAGGCAGCAACACATTGCCCGTGCCAAACCAGACCAACAGCGCAAACGCCAAGGCACCCATCGAACACAGCCAGGCGGCTATATGACCAATGCCACTGCCTGTGCAGATATCGGCATGTGCCAGAAATCCACCGCCCGGCACCATCAATCCCAGGCCGAAAATCTGCAAGGCATCCTGACGCGCGAAAAGCAGCAAAGCCGAGCCGCCGGCAACGAGCAGCAAATACAGCTTTAGAAGCTGGACGGTCTTTCTCGTCGTTACCGGACCGAAAATTCGTGTGTATGGCGGAAGAGTAGCGACGCTACGGATTGAACTCACAGACCGGCCTTTCCTCGAAATGAAAACATCAGGATTGATGCACTCGGCTTTCGATAGGCCCAGTCTGATACGCGTCTGTGAGGTCTGAATGAGCTCTATGAAGTGGGTGTGAAGTCGCCTGCTGGACGGCTATTGACGTTGCGGAACATCGACCCGATAGCCCGTTTTGAGTTGCAGGCGTGTGGGGTGTGGGTTAGGCGACGGCCGTCTCGTTTCGCTCGCCGGGTACCACTTCAAGGCGGGCCGTTTGCAACTGGTGGCGGCGTGCCGACGCGATGTCCGGCACGGCCCCATGGCCACGCACCTTTGGGCCATGCTGGCCCAGCATGGCATGGCGCCCGCTGCTTTGGTCGCGTAGAGCGCTTCGTTGGCGGCACGTCGGCGGGAAGGGAGCAACGGTTCCCCTTCTTGCCCATCGGCAGGTCAAATTCGCACCGTTTTATTCCACTGCATATTGCACCACTTCGAGCGAGTTGGGCCCAGCCACTGCGGGCACCTTCACTTCAACCCGATAAATCTTATTGTCGGGTGCGTTGGCAGTGGCGGGAATGGTTTGGTTCGGGCAATGAAACGTAATCGTGGTCAAGGGAACTTCGATGACAGCTTCAATTTGGGGAACCATTTGGAAGTCCGGCGTGTTATTGATCTGAACGGAAATGTTGTACGCGCCCATACCGAGGTCTTTTTGTGCATAACGCATGTTAATTCTCCTAAAAATAGTTAAAAAAATGCACCGGTCTTGCCTGTCTTTTTGTCAAGAAAGATTGGGTGGAAGTGCATCTGCAGTATGGGCAAGGGGGCCAGTTGTTGCGATTACAAGCGATTACGTTCGATATCTGCATCAAAGTGCGCCGCTGTTTCCGCGATTCTTGCCTCGATTGCCTGGCAAATAGCCAGCTTCCTGGAGGAAGAACCTCAAGCACTATCACCTGCTGGCAGCGTTTGGCTCGGCGCGACAACCAGCTGTCGAATGTGGGGACAGCACTTTTACTTCGAGAGTGGGTCAGTCTTCAGCGCAATTCGCATGAAAGTGCTCTTCCGTGTGCAGAAAGATGACTAATCCCGGACGCTCTCAACAGTGCGCTGGTAGCGACCCTACCCATCACCCAATCTTGGGGCGTTCGATCATGGAGTTCGTACTTTGCGCCGAACAATAAAAAACCGCTCTCAGATTTCTCCGGAGCGGTTTTGAAGAGGTATCGACCTGAGATCAGGCCGGCATGTAGCGCTAGATCAGGCGCGGGCAGCCCGCAGCTTCATGGAGAACTCACGCAGGGCGGCAATGCCGCTTTCTTCCGCGCGGTGGCACCAGCCCTGCAGATCAGAAGCGAGCTGCTCACGGGAGGCCGAGGTGCTCAGCCACATCTGGCGAAGTTCTTCGCGCATGGTGACCATCTTGTCCAGCACAGGGTGCTCAGCGCGGGCCTGGGCAATTTGCGGCTTGGCGGCAGCGGGCACCTTGTCGTCGTCGCGGTGCAGCCAACGGTTGGCGGCGCGCAGCACGGACACATCGGCCTTTTTCGCCTTCAGCACTTCGATTTCAGCCTTGCCGGCGCGGCGCAGTTCGCGCGCAAAGCCGGCCATCACTTCGTAGCGGTGGGCAATCAGTGCCTCGAGTGTTTTCTCGTCAGCCACAGGCTGAATAGAACCCAGCTGCAGCTTGGGCGGAACCTTCTTCACGGAAGCCAGGCCAACCTTTTCGAGGGCGCGAATGTAGATCCAGCCGATGTCGAATTCATAAGGCTTGACCGAGAACTTGGCCGACGTGGGATAGGTGTGATGGTTGTTGTGCAGCTCTTCGCCGCCAATCATGATGCCCCACGGCGAAATGTTCGTGCTGGCGTCAGGCGCCTCAAAGTTGCGATAGCCCCAGTAGTGGCCAATGCCGTTGATGATGCCGGCCGCGGTCACGGGGATCCAGGCCATTTGAACAGCCCAGACGGCCAGACCGGCCACGCCGAACAAGGCCAGGTCGATGATCATCATCAGGCCTACACCTTGCCAGCTATAGCGGGTGTACAGATTGCGTTCGAGCCAGTCGTTCGGCGTGCCATGGCCGAATTTGCTCATGGTTTCCTTGTTTTTGCTCTCGGCGCGATACAGCTCGGCGCCTTGCCAGAACACCTTCTTGATGCCGTGGGCCTGGGGGCTGTGCGGATCTTCAATCGTTTCGCATTTGGCGTGGTGCTTGCGGTGAATGGACACCCATTCCTTGGTCACCTGACCCGTGCCCAGCCAGAGCCAGAAACGGAAGAAATGCGAGGGGATCGCGTGCAAATCCATGGCGCGGTGCGCCTGATGGCGATGCAGGTAAATCGTCACGCTGGCAATGGTGATGTGGGTGGTCACCAACGCGTACAGCACGATCTGCCACCAGCTGGCGGCGAGCAATCCATTAGCCAGCCAGTCGAGGGCGGCATCAAACAAGATCATAAAAGTCCTTTAAACGGTCTGCAACAGTCGCCCATCCAAATCTGTCTCCAGGCGCTGCAAAAAATAACCCCTTATTGTAAGGCGAGACCCCATAAATACCAAGTCACTTTCAGCACAGGGCTCAAGGCCAAAACAGTGCGAAATATCACGAATAAATATGTAACTTCCGACTATCTGTCGTCTTCTGTCGCCAAAAATATCATGACTTTTGCCATACTGCCGCGAAAAACCCGTCCGTTTGATGCAGGTAAGGCCAAAGGCGGAGGTAGGGTCCCCGGCACAGTTTTTCCGCATGTTCAACCCCCAGATGGGTCAATAAAGGCCCTGTTTCAAGGACGTTGAACTCTTTATTGGCAGCACTGAAAGTTTCGGCTATCGCCTCATTTTCTTCACGCAAAACGCTGCAAGTGGCATAAACCAACCGTCCGCCGGGCTTCAAAAGCCGCGCAGCGCTCTGCAAAATGGCAGTTTGCTTGGCGGTGAGCTCTTCAATGGCCTTGGGGCTTTGCCGCCATTTGAGGTCAGGGTTGCGCCGCAAAGTGCCCAGGCCTGAGCACGGCGCATCGACCAGCACACGGTCAATCTTGCCCGCCAGGCGTTTGATGCGGTCGTCCCGTTCATGGGCAATCGCGACCGGGTGGACATTGGACAAGCCGCTGCGCGCCAGCCGGGGCTTGAGCGCATCCAGCCGGTGGCCGGAGGTGTCAAAGGCATACAGCCTGCCGGTGTTGCGCATCGAAGCACCCAGGGCCAGCGTCTTGCCGCCCGCGCCCGCGCAAAAATCCACCACCATCTCGCCACGCTTGGCATCCACCAGCAAAGCCAGCAATTGCGAGCCTTCGTCCTGCACTTCAATCGCGCCGCGGGTGAAGGCGTCCAGCTTGGCCAGCTGCGGCTTGTCGGCAATGCGCAGGCCCCAGGGCGAGTACGGCGTCGCTACCGTTTTAATAGCAAACTTCCCAAGCTCCTTCTGGACATCTACCCGTTTATCCTTGAGGGTGTTGACACGCAAGTCCAGCCCGGCCGGCGCATTGAGGCTTTCCACCAGCGGCCAGAAATCCTCACCGAGCTGCTCCTTGAGCGGCTCGACCAGCCACTGCGGCAAGTTGTGGCGGTGCAATTCCATCAAATCGGCTGGCTTCACCTGGTCGCAGCGCGACAGCCAGTCTTTTTCCTGCTCGGTCAGCGCGCCCAACAGGAAGTCACGGTCTGAGGCGAAGCCCAGGATGGCCAGACGCCGTTCCGGCGGGCCGCTGCCGTGCTGGGCCAGGTAGGTGTAGAGGTTTTTCTTGCGCAGAACGCCGTAAATCGTTTCCGCCACAGTGGCGCGCTCGCGCGGGCCGAGGCGGTAGTCGCGAAAATAACGCGACACCACCATGTCAGCGGGATGATCAAATTTGAGGACCAGCTTGAGAAGCTCGGAACAACTGTCGAGTAAGGCTTTAGGATGCATAGCCCCCATTGTCCCACCGCGGTCTTGCCGCACGCTTTTTAAAGCCCTTCACAACCCCCGATGCACCATGCCCCACACCCCTGAAGAAGCGCTGCCGCCCCTGATCGAAACCCCGCCTGGTATTTACCGCCACTACAAAGACAGGTTGTATGAGGTGATCGGCACCGTGCGCCACAGCGAAACCCTGGAGCCGATGACGCTCTACCGCGTCCTCGGCGAACAAAACCTGTGGGTACGCCCAGCGGCCATGTTCAATGAAGAGGTCGTGATTGATGGCGTAAAGCAGCGGCGTTTCGCCCGGCAGCCCGGCCCGCCGCCCCAATAAGCGCAGTCACCGATAATCGTGGGTTATGTCCGAATCCACTGAAATTGAAAAGCAAGTCAAGCGCCGCCGCACGTTTGCCATCATCTCCCACCCCGACGCGGGTAAAACCACGCTGACCGAGAAGCTGCTGCTGTTCTCGGGCGCGATCCAGATCGCCGGCAGCGTCAAGGCCCGCAAGGCCGCGCGCCACGCCACCTCCGACTGGATGGAGATCGAAAAGCAGCGCGGTATCTCGGTGGCCAGCTCGGTCATGCAGATGGAATACCGCGACTGCGTCATCAACCTGCTCGACACCCCGGGCCACCAGGACTTCTCCGAAGACACCTACCGCGTGCTGACCGCCGTCGATGCCGCGCTGATGGTGATCGACGCGGCCAATGGCGTCGAGCCGCAAACCCGCCGCCTGCTGCAGGTTTGCCGCGCGCGCAACACGCCCATCCTGACCTTCGTCAACAAGATGGACCGCGAGGTGCAAGACCCGATGAGCGTGATGGACGAGATCGAACGCGAACTCGGCATGACGGTCATCCCTTTCACCTGGCCCGTCGGCATGGGCAAGCTCTTTCATGGTGTCTATGACAGGCGCGAAGACCGGATGCGCGTCTTCAGCCCCGGCGAAGAAAAAGCCGGCGGCGACGATGAAATTCTGGCCGGCCTGGACAACGCCGAAGCCGCCAAACGTTTTGGCGCCGAATACACGCAGGCCCAGGGCGAGATCGAACTGGTGGCCGGCGCCACGCCCGAATTCAACCGCGCCGAATTCCTGGCCGGCAAACAGACACCCATGTTTTTTGGCTCAGCCATCAACAACTTCGGCGTGCAGGAAGTGCTGGACGCGCTGGTCGACCTGGCCCCCGCGCCCGCCGAGCGCGAAGCCATCCAGCGCGTGGTGCACCCCGAAGAGAAAAAATTCTCCGGCGTGGTCTTCAAGATACAAGCCAACATGGACCCGGCGCACCGCGACCGCATCGCGTTTTTGCGCGTGGCCAGCGGCGAATTCACCCGCGGCATGCGCCTGAAGGTGGTGCGCAGCGGCAAAGAGCTGCGGCCCAACACCGTGGTGAGCTTCATGAGCCAGCGCCGCGAGCTGCTGGACACCGCCTTTGCCGGCGACATCATCGGTATTCCCAACCATGGCGTGCTGCAGCTGGGCGACACGCTCACCGAAGGCGAAGCGCTGCAGTTCACCGGCCTGCCCTTCTTTGCGCCTGAAATGTTCCGCGCCGTCGAGGTGGCTGATCCGCTGCGCAGCAAGCAGCTGCGCGCCGGCCTCACCCAGCTGGGCGAAGAAGGCGCGATCCAGGTGTTCCGCCCGATTGCCGGCTCATTGCTGCTGCTGGGCGCTGTCGGCCAGCTGCAGTTTGAAGTGGTGGCTCACCGCCTCGAACATGAATACGGCGTCAAGGCCCGCATCATGGCCAGCAATTTCAACCTGGCGCGCTGGGTGACCAGCGAAGACGCCAACGAGCTGAAGAAATTCATGGACGCCAACGCCCACCGCGTTGCGCTGGACGCCGTCGATGCGCCCACCCTGCTGGTGGACCACAGCGCCACCCTGCGTGCGGTGGAGCAGCAATGGCCCAAGATCAAATTCCACGCGCTGCGCGAGCACGCCGGGCTGGTCTTTCAGTCGAAGATGTAGGCGAGAATTTAAGCGTTTTCGGCCTCTAGCCCAGGAAGGGTATGGGCAAGCAGCTACCAATTTGATAGCATCTTGCCTCCGCAACCTTTCTCAGCGCTTCAGTTCGACTTCAGGAAATCGCCGACCTCCAGCAGGATCAACTCGTTGTCGTCCGCCTTGTTCGGCTCGCGGCTGCTGGAAAACGGCAGGTTGTTGTCGTTGCCAACCACGATGTGCGTCGCGTCCACCACGTCCACATTTTCAATCGTGAAGAAGGGGAACTTCAGCACGCCGTCGTTCAGCGGCTTGCGCGCGAGTTTGCCCGGGTCGGCAATATTGAGCAGGTCGATGTAGCCGACCTTGCGTACCGGCCCGCCCACGTTGGCATCCGTCATCTCAATCTTGTAGACACGCTTGAACTTCGCGATGTCGTGGAAGCAATCGGTGCGCTTCTGGCCTTCGGGGCAAGCCTTGTCGGCCGTGCCTTCACCGTTGTCGCGCTCAATGATCAGGCCCGTGGTGGCGTCGATCATGTTGAAGTCGCCGATGGCATTGCCGTTGGCCTCCAGCGGGTACATCCACGAGCGGCCGCTCCACTTGCCCGCCTGCACGTCGAACTCCAGCACGCGCAAGGCCTCCTTGCCGGCCACACGTTCATAGTCCTTGGCCTCGGCATTCCACACCGGGCCTTCGAGCAAGGCATACAGCTTGCTGCCGTCTTTCGACGACGCCATGCCTTCAAAGCCCTTGGAGCGCTTGATCTGGAAGTCCACCGTGCCGCCGGGCGCACCGGGCGTGGTGATGGCGGGATGGTCGGGCGAACGCACGACCTTGCCGTCCACCAAGGTTTCAAACACCGCCAGCACCTTGCCCTTGAGGTCGGCCTTGATCAGGAAGGGGCCAAACTCGTCGCCGATCCACAGCGCGCCACCGGCAAACTGAAAACTCTCGGTGTCGAAGTCGCTGCCGGTCAGGTAGCGCTTCTTGCTGCCTTCATGAACGATGCGAAAAGGCACTTTGCGATCCGGATCATGCAGAAAAACCGTTTCCAGCCGCTTCATGCTGCCGCCCTTGAAGTCGACCTTGTAATGGTTCAGGTAGAGCATGGAATCGGGCGAGTTGGCCTTGGCGCCAAAGCCGTTGTCCGTGAGGATCCAGAACGTGCCATCGGCCATCTTCTTGATGCCGGAGTGACCCTGCAGCGGCTGGCCCTTAAAGGGCAGCGAGACACCCGTAGGCCGGCCGGCGGACAGGCCCTCTACCGTGCCCAACGCTTCGGTGCGCTTGCCGTTGGTGAACTTGCCGCTGACCTGCAGATCTTGCGGCGCATCTTTGGGAGCGGCGATAAAGGACTGGGCGGGCATCACCACATGGCCGGCCAGCGTAGCGGGAAATGCCGTGGGCGCGGCGGTTTGTGCCGATGCAAGAAAGGGGCAAGCCAGCAAAGCCAGCGTGAGCGAAGAAAGCAGGCCATTGCGGCGGGCAGGGCCGCCCAGGTCAAATGAAAGCATGTGTCATCCGTGGTTGAAGGAAGACGCATGGTCGCCAGCCGGTGTGACGGCGCGATGACACATGGGTGTTGGCGCTTTGCTGGAGGCAACACCGGAATAGCTGCGGAAAACCCCGACAAAAAAGCCCCGCGCGTTCGTTACAAGATGTTTCGATCACCTTATAGTGAGTCTTCACCCCGCCCACCACACTGTCTTCCACACTACCCTTTTCACCATCATGAAACTGCTCACCGCCTTCGTTGCCTTTGCCGCCGCCCTGTCGCCTGTCTTGAGCCATGCTTACGACACGCCAGACCCTTGCGCACCGGTCTTTATCGCCTGCGAAGCTGCAGGTTTCTCGCAGGCCAAAGACGCCCCCGCCGGCAAAAAGGTCTGGCAAGACTGCGCCACGCCACTGCTCGAAGGCAAGGCAGTCGCTTCCGTCAAGCTCGACGCCAAGGCCGGCCCTTATTGCAAGAAATACAAGATCGCCAAGGATGCTTTCCAGGCTGACTGGATGAGCAAGAACAAGCCTTGAGAACGTATTGAACGTCTTGCCCGGTCACACCGGGCTTTTTTGTGGCCGGCGTATAAGCATTGGCCTCAAATGCATGACAGGTTCAGCCACTGCCCGAGCGCATCAGGCGCGACCAGGCATGCAGCCAGCGTGGCGGCGGGCGGCTCGCCCAGTTGAAGAACTACCACGAGAGCCTGCACCTTCGGGTCGCCCAACGCAGCCTTCAGCGCGCCGTGCTGCCCGCTTTCCGCTGTGGTCCGCAGCAGGGATTGCAGGCGCGCACTGAAGTCCGCACCCAATACCGCAGGCAGCGTTCGATCAGGTGCTGCGGGGTCCGGCATGGTCATCAACCGATCAGCCGTTGCGAAACAGAAAGCTGTAGGCATTGAGCGCCGGCACGCCGCCCAGATGCGCGTACAGCACACGCGAGCCGGCGGGAAACTCACCGCGCTTCACCATATCGATCATCCCGTGCATGGACTTGCCCTCATACACCGGGTCGGTCAGCATGCCCTCCTGCCGTGCGCACAGGCGTATGGCGTCCAGCGTGCCCTCGCTGGGCAGGCCGTATTCAGGGCCGCCGTAGCGCGTGTCGAGCACGATGTCTTTCTCCGTGATGTCCCGGCCCAGCTCGACCAGCTTCGCGGTGTTCTGCGCAATGCGCAAAATCTGCGCGGCAGTTTGCGCGGGCTTGGCGGAGGCATCAATGCCGATCACACGGTCGGCCCGGCCATCGGCCGCGAAACCGGCAACCATGCCGGCCTGCGTGCTACCGGTGACCGAGCACACCACGATGTAGTCGAACTGGAAGCCGAGCTCGGCCTCCTGCGCGCGCACTTCCTCGGCAAAGCCGACAAAGCCCAGGCCGCCATAAGGATGCTCCGAGCAACCGGCAGGAATCGGGAAAGGCTTGCCGCCCGCCTTGCGCACGTCTTCCATCGCCTGCTCCCAGCTGGGGCGTATGCCGATGTCGAAGCCCGCGGCGTCCAGCCGCACGTCAGCGCCCAGGATGCGCGACATCTCGATGTTGCCCACGCGGTCGTACACCGCGTCGGAGTAGTTGACCCAGTTCTCTTGCACCAGCACGCACTTCATGCCCAGGTGCGCCGCCACCGCCGCCACCTGGCGCGTCTGGTTGGACTGGATGCCGCCAATCGACACCAGCGTGTCGCAGCCTTGTGCCAATGCTTCGGGAATCAGGTATTCGAGCTTGCGGGTCTTGTTGCCGCCAAAGGCCAGGCCGCTGTTGCAGTCCTCGCGCTTGGCAAAGAGCTCGACCTTGCCGCCCAGATGGGCGCTCAGGCGTTTGAGCGGCTGGATGGGCGTGGGCCCGAAGGTCAGCGAATGCCGGGGAAATTTCTGCAGCTGGAGCGGGTATTGAAGAGGATGCTGGAGCGAGGTGGACATGAGCAAAGGTTCCGGTTGAAGGTGAAGGACTGAAGCAGCGGTGGTTCAAATCGTAGTCAGGCAGCCATGCAACGAGTTGCGTAGTTCATCTCATCAACAGCTTTAAAAATCTTCCTTTCGACTGTTTCCTCAATAGATTCCACAAATTTCTAATTTCAAGCAATATTTGTAGAATCCCCCAATGGAACACACCCTGGACCGCATTGACCGCAAACTCCTCAAGCTCCTGCAGCAGGACGCTTCGCTGCCCAACATCGAACTGGCGGAGAAAACCAACCTCAGCCCGCCCGCCTGCTCGCGGCGCGTGGCCAAGCTCAAAGAGGCCGGGCTGATCCGCAAGACGGTGGCGCTGGTGAACCCGCGTGCGCTGGGCTACAACGGGCTGGTCATCATTGGCGTGGTGCTGGACCGCTCCACCACCGACTCATTTGCCGCCTTTGAAAAAGCGGTGGCAGGCCTCACCGGTTGCCTGGAAGTGCAGCTGGTGACGGGCGAGTTTGATTACTTCGTGAAGCTGCGCATCCAGAGCATCGACTCCTTCAATGAGCTGCATGCGGCGCAGCTGATCGGCCTGCCGGGGGTTCGGCAGATTCGCACCTTTGTCTGCCTCAAAGAGGTGTTTGAGACAACGGTGATTCCCGTTTGAGTTTTGCGACGGCATGCGGAAGACGCCGCAAGAGGACATCACCTGACATGGCGTTGCCGCGAAGCCACCGCCACACCGGTCTTTTGCCATAAGCTATACAGATGTTTCAAAAGGCCTGCTTGCGCGTTTTTTTCGGGGTGTTGCTCTGCACTTTTTTCAGCGCGGGCCATGCACAGGTCTTTGATCGCCTCTATCCAGACAGCCTCAGCGTTGTTCTGGCCCAGCCCCTGGAGTGGGTGGCGGTGCCCAAGGATTCCGTCGCTTCGCCCGACGCTTTCAACACCACCGAATCCGCTGCGGCGCCAAAGCAGAACTTCCAGCCCTACACCGACGACACCATCCTTCCCACCTCCGAGCAACAGGAGGCCTGGGCCCGTTTCGCGCTGCCTGTGACCGACAAGCTGCAGACCTGGTACATCCGCCTGCCGGGCCAGGTCCTCTACAAGGTGAGCCTGTATACGCGCGACGCGCAAGGCAATTGGCAAGTCCAGTCGGCCGGCGAAGCGATTGCGCCCGCGAACTGGAATCTGCGCACGCGCGTTCCCAGTTTTGAGCTGCAGTCGCACAGCGAATCGCCGCAAAGCTACTACCTGCGCTTTGAAAACCGCCGGCCCATCATCGAGCGGCCCATGCTGCTCACGCCCATCGAATACATCGACGGCGCCTCACGCGTGGGCGTGGTGATCGGCCTGATGTGGGGCATCTTCGCCCTGCTGACGGGACTGTGCCTGGGCGCATTCGCCATGGCGCGCAACAAGGTGTTCCTGTGGTTCGGCACTGTCGTGGTGACACTGATGTTCACCCAGCTGGTGCTGATCGGCTATGGCGGCTGGCGCATCTGGCCGCACAGCGTGCACCTCAACCAGGTCATGGGCTGGGTCTCGTCAACGGTCACCATGGCCGCCGCGGCGTGGTTTTGCACCCAGGCCAGCTACGCCCGGGACGGCCACCCGCGCATACACCGCCTGCTGGCCACCGTCGCGGCCGTGAGCCTGCTGATGGCCTGCGTGATGGTTGTCAATCTGGACTTTGTGCCGCGCGGCCTGCGCAACCTCTGGCTGACGGTGAGTACGCTGTCCATCCTGGGAAGCCTCATCTGGATCGCGCTGCGCGGGCAGGCCTGGAATCTGATGCTGCTGCTGGGCGCGGGCCCCATCGGCCTGGCCGCGCTGGCCCGGCTGTCGTACAACGTGGGCTGGATGTTCAACGTCGAATCGGCCCAGGCCGCGGGCGTCATTTCAGCGATGGCCGGCCTGCTCTGGGTTTTCCTCGTGCTGGCGTGGCGCAGCCGGGCGGCGCTGTTTTCCAACCACCGCGGCGTCGCACTGTCGACCTACGACCCGGCCAGCGGCTTGATGCTGCCCCGCATCGTTGAAGCCAGACTGCCGCAAATGCTGCTGCGCGCGCGCAAGCAAAAAACCGATTGCGGCGTGCTGATGGTGCACTGGTTGAACCAGGCGCCCAGCCACGACGACGCCACCGACCAGAAGCGCGGTGCGGCGCTGTCCCGCATCGGTGAAATCCTGCGCGGCGCAGCCCGCGACGTGGACACGGTGGCCCGCCACGATGAAAACCATTTCCTGATGCTGGTCGAGGGCCCCATCAGCCGCGCCGCCCTTTCGGAGGTTTCCACCAAAATCCTGGCAGATTGCATTCGCGCCTCTGAAAAGCTGGATGACCTGGGCGCTTTCAGCCTGCACATCGCCATCTGGCACAGCACGCCCGGCGAGCAAACCGCAGGGGATGTGATGGACTTGCTGACCGTCCGCCTGCACCACATGGCCTCCGGCACCAAGCGGCCCGTGCAGTTTGTCGACTCGCCGCTGGAGCCGGGCAGCACCTCCGCCGGGGACGGCAGCCGGCGCGAAGACTTGCTGGCCAAGATCAATGCGATTGAAACTTCGCATCCCTCACTGGCTGGCGAGCGAAGCGCTGAGTGAATTAACGGACAGGTAGGGGCAGGGCTGTCTTGTATCGAACCTGCTTGAGCGCAAAGCTGGAGCGGATTTTTTCGATGCCTGAGATCGGCGAGAGCTGCTCGAGGATGAATTTTTCCAGCGCACCGATGTCGGCCACCGCCACGCGAATCAAATAGTCGCTGTCACCCGACATCAAATAACACTCCATCACCTCGTCGTGCTCGGCGATGCGCTGCTCAAAATCGGCAAGCGACGCCTTGCTTTGTGTGCGCAGGCTGATGGAGATAAAGACATTGAGGCCCAAACCCAGCGCGGCCGCGTTGGCAATCGCCACATAGCGGTCAATGACGCCGCCGGCCTCCAGCGCCTTGACGCGGGCCAGGCACGGCGAAGGGCTCAGATGCACCCGCCGCGCGAGCTCCACATTGGAGAGCGAGCCGTCGCGCTGCAATTCATCCAGAATCTTTAAATCAAGGTTATCCAGCTGCATCATCTTTAAAATCAGTTATTCACAGCATTTTATGCTTTTGAATAAGGTTTAGCCCCGATATTGAAGCTACACCTTTCGGGCAAATCTGCGTACAGTGGTTTTGCCACGAACTTGATGCCATGAACGATTCCACACCCCACCATTTATTGATGCAAGCCGCCTCGCCCACAGATCCTGACCCGCAGGAAACCGCCGAATGGCGTGAGGCGTTTGAAGCCCTGGCTCTGACGCAAGGCCCTGCCCGCGCACGCGAGATGCTGCATGAGCTCAGCCGCGTCGCCCGCAAGCAGCGCATCGGCTGGCAACCCGAATTGGCCACGCCCTACGTCAACACCATAGGCGTGGACGAGCAGCCCGTGTTCCCCGGCGACCTGGCGATGGAAGAGCGCCTGGCCTCGCTGATGCGCTGGAATGCGCTGGCGATGGTGGTGCGCGCCAACCAGGCCGAGACCGGCGGCTCAGCTGAGCTTGGCGGTCATATCGCGAGTTATGCCAGCGCGGCCGACCTGTTTGAAACCGGCTTCAACCATTTCTTTCGCGCACGTGAAGGCACAGGCCCCGGCCAGCACCGCGGCGACCTGGTGTTCTTTCAGCCGCACAGCGCACCGGGTGTGTATGCACGCGCCTACCTTGAAGGCCGCCTCGACGAAAAAGACCTGGGCTTTTACCGCCAGGAGCTGACCGCGCCCAGCCAGGGCGCGCAAGGCCTGTGCAGCTACCCGCACCCGTATCTGATGCCGGACTTCTGGCAGTTCCCGACCGGCTCCATGGGCATAGGGCCGATCAGCTCGATCTACCACGCGCGCTTTATGCGCTACCTCACGCACCGCCGTTTGCTCGACTGCACGGGACGCAAAGTGTGGGGCGTGTTCGGCGACGGCGAGATGGACGAGCCCGAATCCATGAGCGCGCTGACCCTGGCCGCGCGCGAGGGGCTGGACAATATGGTCTGGGTCGTCAACTGCAACCTGCAGCGCCTGGACGGCCCGGTGCGCGGCAACGGCCGCATCATCGACGAGCTGGAAAAGCTCTTTGCCGGCGCAGGCTGGAATGTCATCAAGCTGGTCTGGGGTAGCGACTGGGACGGCCTCTTTGCGCGCGACCTGACGGGCGCCTTGGCGCAGACCTTTGCCCAGACGGTGGACGGCCAGATGCAGACCTTTGCTGCCAAAGACGGGCGCTTTAACCGCGACAACTTCTTCGGCCAGAGCGAAGAACTCGCGCGCCTGGCCCAGGGCATGACGGACGAGCAGATCGACCGCCTCAAACGCGGTGGCCACGACCTGGTGAAGATCCATGCCGCCTACGCCGCGGCGGCCAATCACCAGGGCCAGCCCACCGTGATCCTGGCGCACACCAAAAAAGGCTACGGCATGGGCAGCGCCGGCCAGGGCAAGATGACCACGCACTCGCAGAAAAAATTCGACGGCGAAGACCTGATCGAATTCCGCAACCGCTTTAACCTGCCGCTGTCTGACGAGCAGGCCAGAAACCTGGCCTTCTACAAACCCGCAGCCGACAGCGCCGAGATGCAATACATGCACGCCAAGCGCGCGGCGCTGGGCGGCTATTTGCCGCGTCGCGAAACGACTGCCGAGATCGTGAACATCCCGGCCCTGCCCTCCTACGCGCAGTTCGCGCTGGCCGCCGACGGCAAGGAGATGAGCACCACCATGGCTTTTGTGCGCATGCTGGGCGGCTTGCTGAAAGACCCGGCGCTGGGCCCGAAGATCGTGCCCATCGTGGCCGACGAGGCGCGCACCTTCGGCATGGCCAACCTGTTCAAGCAAGTCGGCATCTACTCCAGCGTGGGCCAGCGCTATGCGCCTGAAGACATCGGCTCGGTGCTGAGCTACCGCGAGGCGCTGGACGGCCAGATCCTGGAAGAAGGCATCAGCGAAGCCGGCGCCATGGCCAGCTGGACGGCCGCGGCCACCAGCTACAGCGTGCACGGCCTGGCGATGTTGCCCTTCTATATCTATTACTCGATGTTCGGCTTTCAACGCGTGGGCGACCAGATCTGGGCTGCCGCCGACCAGCGCGCCCGCGGCTTCCTGCTGGGCGCGACCTCGGGCCGCACCACGCTGGGCGGCGAAGGCCTGCAGCACCAGGACGGCACCAGCCACCTGATCGCCGCAACCATTCCCAATTGCAAGGCCTACGACCCGGCCTTTGCCGGCGAGCTGGCCGTGATCCTGGACCGCGGCATGCAGGAGATGATGGTTGAGCAGAAAGACGTCTTCTACTACGTCACGCTGATGAACGAGAACTACGCGCAGCCCGATCTGCGCCCGGGCGTTGAGGCCGACATCATCCGTGGTTGCTATCAATTCAATAGCTATACGCCAAAGCAGGATATGGGCCAGAGCCCTAAAACGCTTAAGAAATCAGGTGCGGCCGTGACGCTGATGGGCTCAGGCGCCATCCTCACCGAAGTCATCAAGGCGGCGCAACAGCTGGCCGAACAAGGCATTGAGGCGACGGTGTACAGCGTGACCAGCTGGAGCGAACTTGCACGTGACGGGGCTACGTGCCAGCAGCAGGCGATCAACGGCGGCGGGGTAAACGCGCCCTTCATCGCGCAGCAGTTGCAAGCCAGCACCGGCCCCATCGTGGCAGCCACCGACTATGTGCGCGCTGTGCCGGAAAGCATCCGCGCTTTTGTGCCTGAAGGCCGGCGCTACCTCACGTTGGGCACCGACGGCTTTGGCCGCAGCGACACACGCGCCGCGCTGCGTGAGTTCTTCAGCGTCGATGCGCAGAGCATCGTGAAGGCGGCGCTGCACATGCTGAATCAAAAATAAGCAACAACGACAAGGCCCGTGCGCGGTCAAATCGCGTACGGGCCTGGCGAGAAACAGCGCCCTGCTTACTTCGGCAACAGCACCTTGTCGACCACGTGGATCACGCCGTTGGACTGGTAGACGTCGGCAATTGTCACGGTCGCCACGCCGCCTTTTTCATCCGTCACCGTGACCTTGCCACCGGCCGACTTGGCCACCAGCGTGCCGCCGGCTACCGTCTTGATCGAGGCCATGCCCTTGCCGTCGCCAATCATCTTGCTGATGGCTGCGGCGTCCCACTTGCCGGCCACGACGTGGTAGGTGAGGATGCCGGTCAGCATGCCCTTGTTTTCAGGCTTGAGCAGGGTGTCTACCGTGCCTGCTGGCAGCGCGGCAAATGCAGCATTGACCGGCGCGAACACGGTGAACGGGCCCGGGCCCTTGAGCGTGTCGACCAGGCCGGCGGCCTTGACGGCGGCGACCAGTGTGGTGTGGTCCTTGGAGTTGACCGCGTTGTCGATGATGTCCTTGCTGGCCAGCATGGGCGCACCGCCCACCATGACCTGCGCGAACGAGGGAATCGCCGCGAAGGACAGCGCCATGGCCACGCCAATGGAAGCGAGTTTGTGTTGGGTCTGCATGTGAATTCCTTTGGAAGGTGTTGAAGAAAATGGACCTCAGCCGAAATCACAAGGATTCAAGCGGCTGCAATGAATACGGAGACGGGGCCCCGGTGGATTCAAAACAGATGAGGTATCAACACCTTGCAGGGCCAATCACTGGCAACAGAAGGTAAGCAGCACCGCGCGGTGCGAGCGCCTAGCGTCAGGCGGCGCGTTCGAAGAAAGCGCGCACGGCCTGCGGATAAATCAGGTGCTCTTGCGTCAACACGCGCGCGGCCAGCGCGGCGGCGGTGTCGCCCTGCAAGATGGGCACCACAGCCTGGGCCAGCGTGGGGCCGTGGTCCAGCTCAGCCGTCACCTGGTGCACCGTGCAGCCCGCCACCGTGCAGCCGGCGTCTATCGCACGCTGGTGCGTGTTCAGGCCGGTAAAAGCCGGCAGCAGCGAAGGATGGATATTGATCAGCCGGCCAGCGTAGTGCTGCACAAAGCCCGGCGTGAGGATGCGCATGAACCCGGCCAGCACCACCAGCGCCGGCGCGTGCCTGTCGATCTGCGCCATGAGCTCGGCGTCAAAAGCTTCGCGCGACTCATAAGAGGTGTGCGGCACCACGGCCGTGGCAATGCCCAGGCCCTTGGCCAGTTCCAGCCCCGCAGCCTCCGGTTTGTTGCTGATGACAGCGGCCACCTGCACGCCCCACCGGCTGCGCCAGGCCTCTTTTTCAGCCGCCCGGGCGATAACAGCCATGTTGGAGCCGCTGCCCGAAATCAGGATGACGATGTTTTTGTGCGCACTTGCCATAGCCCTCTAGTTTAGAACGCGGCTATCGCCCCGGCCTTCTGCTACGTTCCACCCCTCATGTCCCACCTGAGACATAAAATTGCGAACGACCGTGCTAAAAATAAGACATCGCAGGCCACCCACCCTGGGCCCTGCCAACCGCTGGAGACAAACCCGCCATGGATTTAGCTTTCACCCCTGAAGAACAGGCCTTTCGCGAAGAGATACGCGCCTGGGTTCACGCCAACCTGCCCAAAGACATCTCGCACAAGGTGCACAACGCCCTGCGCCTGACGCGTGACGATATGCAGCGCTGGGCCAAAATCCTCGGCAAAAAAGGCTGGCTGGGCCACGGCTGGCCCAAGGAATTTGGCGGCCCGGGCTGGAACGCGGTGCAAAAACATTTGTTTGAAGAAGAATGCGCGCTGGCCGGTGCGCCGCGCGTCGTGCCTTTCGGCCCCGTGATGGTGGCGCCGGTGATCATGGCCTTCGGCAGCCCCGAGCAGCAAAAGCGCTTCCTGCCCGGCATCGCCAGCGGCGAAGTCTGGTGGAGCCAGGGTTACAGCGAACCGGGCTCGGGCTCGGATCTGGCCTCCGTCAAATGCCGGGCCGAGCGCCAGGGCGACAAATACATCGTCAACGGCCAGAAGACCTGGACCACGCTGGGCCAGTATGGTGAATGGATCTTCTGCCTGGTGCGCACCAGCACCGAAGGCAAGCCGCAAACCGGCATTTCATTTTTGCTGATCGACATGAAGTCGCCCGGCGTGACGGTGCGCCCCATCGTGCTGCTCGACGGAGAAGCCGAGGTCAATGAAGTCTGGTTCGACAACGTCGAAGTGCCGGCCGAGAACCTGATCGGTGAAGAGAACAAGGGCTGGACCTACGCCAAACACCTGCTGAGTCACGAACGCACCAACATCGCCGACGTGAACCGCGCCAAGCGCGAGCTCGAGCGCCTCAAACGCATCGCCAAGGCCGAGGGCGTGTACGACGACCAGCGTTTTCGCGACGAGATCGCCAAGCTGGAAGTTGACGTGGTGGCGCTGGAAATGCTGGTGCTGCGCGTGCTCTCGGCCGAAAAGTCGGGCAAAAATTCGCTGGACATCGCGGGCCTGCTGAAGATTCGCGGCAGCGAAATCCAGCAGCGCTACAGCGAGCTGATGATGCTGGCCGCCGGCCCCTTCAGCCTGCCCTTTATCGAAGAAGCCATGGAAGCCGGCTGGCAGGGCGACTTTCCCGGCGGCTTGCCGGGCGACGCGCCGCTGGCGTCGACGTACTTCAACATGCGCAAAACCACGATTTACGGCGGCTCCAACGAGGTGCAGCGAAATATCGTCTCGCAAGTCGTTCTCGGCTGATCCGGTCGCACAGAAAACAGGAAACACATCATGGATTTCGATTTCACCGACGACCAGGAACAACTGCGCGACGCCGTACGCAAATGGGTCGACAAGGGCTATGACTTTGAACGCCGCCGCGGCATCGCCAAAACGGGCGGCTTCTCACGCGAGGCTTACGGCCAGATCGCCGAACTGGGCCTGACCGGCCTCTATATCCCCGAAGCCGACGGTGGCCTGGGCATGGGCCCCATCGAAGGCATGGTGGTGATGGAAGAGCTGGGGCGCGGCATTGTGCTGGAGCCTTTTGCCCAGACGCTGATTGCCGGCGGTGTGCTGGCCAGCTACGCGCCCGAGGCCGTCAAGGCCGCCTGGTTGCCGAAAATCGCCGCGGGTGAGGCCCTGGTGGTGCTGGCTTACCAGGAGCGTGCCGCCCGCTACGACTTTGAAAAATGTGAAGCCAATGCGACCGCAGCTGGGGACGCATGGGCGTTGAGCGGCACCAAAAGCATCGTTGCGGCAGGCGACCAGGCCGATGCGTTCATCGTCCCGGCCATGGCCAATGGCAAGCTGGCGCTGTTCCTCGTTGAACGCACGGCAGCCGGCGTAACGACCCGCGGCTACGGCACGCAAGACGGCGGCCGCGCCGCTGAAGTGACACTAAAGAACGCGCCCGCAGCCCTGATCACGCTGGACGGCCTGACGGCCCTGGCCCATGCCGTCGACATCGGCATCGCCGCGACTTGCGCCGAAGCCGTGGGCGTGATGGACAAGACGCTGGCCATCACCGTCGAGTACATGAACACCCGCAAGCAGTTCGGCGTGGCCATCAGCAGCTTCCAGGCGCTGCGTCACCGCGTGGCCGACATGAAGATGCAGCTGGAGCTGGCGCGGTCTATGAGCTATTACGCCTCACTCAAGCTCAATGCCCCGGCCGACGAACGCACCCGTGCACTGGCGCGCGCCAAGTACCAACTGGGAGTGTCGATGCGCTTTGTGGGCCAGCAGGCGGTGCAGCTGCACGGCGGCATCGGCGTGACCGACGAGTACATCGTGAGCCACTACTTCAAGAAGCTGACGCAGCTGGAGATGACCTTTGGCGACACGCTGCACCAGCTGGGTGAGGTGTCGAGCCGGATGCAGGAGACGGCTGGCGTATTTGCTTGAGCTTGCGGCCTGCCGCGGTCAAGCCCCGGCTTCGTGGCAAACCACTTCGATGTTGTGCCCGTCCGGGCCAATGACAAAAGCTGCGTAATAGTTCGCGTGGTAGTGCGGGCGCAGGCCAGGCGCACCGTTGTCTTTGCCGCCTGCTTGCAGCGCCGCGCGATAGAAAGCATCGACTTGCTGGCGATTTTCGGCCTTGAATGCCAGGTGAAGGTGCGCCGGCTTCTCCGCCGTTTCGTGCAAGCACAGTGAAGACTTGCCATTTGCGCTGAGTTCGACACCGTACGCGGGCGGCCCTTCGGAGACAAGCGCTACGCCGAGTGGTTCAAGCGCCTTGAGGAAGAACGCCTTGCTCGCCGCATAGTCGCTGACGCCAAATTTGACGTGGTCAAACATGGGTTCATCCGATTCGCGGTTGATTCGCAGTTTGCGAGACTTGACGCTCAGTCAGGCGTGCAGGCGTGACGTTTTCGGAATATGCGCCATCAAGAACTCCATCTGGTCCGCCAGGATGCGGCGGTTGCGCAGGATGAAGTCTTCCCAGAGGCTGGGCACATAAGGCGTGTAGAGCAGCGGCATGTGGGCCTGCTCGGGCGTGCGGCTGCTTTTGCGGTGGTTGCAGGCGCGGCAGGCGGTCACCACGTTCATCCAGGTGTCTATGCCTTTTTGCGCAAACGGGATGATGTGCTCGCGCGTCAGGTCCTCTTCATGGAAATCCCCGCCGCAGTAGGCGCACACATTGCGGTCGCGGGCGAAAAGCTTGCCGTTGGTCAGGCCCGGTTTCAGGTCAAATGGGTTGATGTTGGGCACGCCCTTGGTGCCGATGATGCTGTTGACGGTGATGATGGACTGCTCGCCCGTGACGGCGTTGTGGCCGCCATGGAAGGTCACGACACGCGCGCCCATCTCCCAGCGCACCTCGTCAGCCGCGTAATGCAACACGGCTTGTTCAAGGCTGATCCAGGATTGCGGCAACCCCTGGGCTGAGAGCTTCAAGACCTTCAAAACGAACCTCCATCATGGTGGATGCCGCGTGAAACGCAGCGTTCGGCTGACTGAGTGGACTGACTGTGTATCAATATACAGTGAAATGATGACAAACCGGGTCAAATCCCCCATTAACCACGTTCAAGCCCCACTCGGCCGGGCCCGGGCGCTATAAAAACGATAATTGCGCCCATGAAAGTTTTCCGCGGCTACCACCATCCCCAGCTGGCGGCGCACTGCGCCCTGACCATCGGCAACTTCGACGGTGTGCACCGCGGCCACCAGGCCATGCTGGCCCTGCTGAAAAATGAGGCACAGCACCGCGGCGTGCCCAGTTGCGTGATGAGTTTTGAGCCTCATCCGCGCGACTACTTTGCCGGTGCAGCACGCAAGCCCGAGCTCGCCCCCGCGCGCATCGCCACGCTGCGCGACAAACTCACCGAACTGGCGCGCTGCGGCATCGACCAGTGTGTGGTGCTGCCTTTCAACGCCGCGCTGGCGTCGCAACCAGCCGAATCGTTTATTGAAGACGTGCTGCTCAAAGGCCTGGGCGTGCAGTATGTGCTGGTGGGCGATGACTTCCGCTTTGGCGCCAAACGGGTGGGCGACTACGCCATGCTGGACGCCGCCGGCGAGCGCCTGGGCTTTGACGTAGCCCGCATGAACAGCTACGAGGTGCACGGCACCCGGGTGTCGAGTTCTGCGGTGCGCGAGGCGCTGGGCGAAGGCCGGATGGACCGGGTGGCAGCCCTGCTGGGGCGGCCTTACAGCATCTCGGGCCACGTCGTGCACGGTCGAAAACTGGGGCGCGACCTGGGGTTTCGCACGCTTAATTTGCGATTTTCCCACTGGAAACCGGCCGCCAGCGGCATTTTTGCGGTGCAGGTGCACGGCCTGGCCGATCAACCCATTCCCGGCGTGGCCAATTTGGGCATACGGCCCTCGCTGGACCCGGCCGACGTCAACGGCGGGCGGGTGCTGCTGGAGACACACTGCCTCGAATGGCCCGCCAGCCTTGGCCCCGAGGGGGCATACGGTAAAATCATCCGCGTGGAACTGCTTCATAAACTGCACGACGAACTGAAGTACGACAGCCTGGACAGCCTGAAAACAGGCATCGCCAAGGACTGCGATGAGGCGCGGGCGTTTTTTGCCTCCATGCACACGGAAACCAGCCGCCAGACCACGCGCGACCGAATTTAGACGATCTCGTCGCCTCTGCTCTCGCCCTGCCCTCCGCCCGGCGAGCGGCTAACTTCCCCACCGTATTTCCGGCGGCCCGGCCTCTTCAGGCCGCCCTAACAAAAGCATCCCCAAAGCATCCCATGTCCGAAACCAAAACCGATTACCGCAGCACCCTGAACCTGCCCGACACGCCCTTCCCCATGCGCGGCGACTTGCCCAAGCGCGAAGCCGGCTGGACCAAAGAGTGGGACGAAAAAGGCATCTACAAAAAGCTGCGCGACGTGCGTGCCGGCAAGCCGAAGTTCGTGCTGCATGACGGCCCGCCCTACGCCAACGGCAAGATTCACATCGGCCACGCCGTCAACAAGGTGTTGAAGGACATGATCGTCAAGGCGCGCCAGCTCAAGGGCCTGGACGCCATCTACGTGCCGGGCTGGGACTGCCACGGCCTGCCGATCGAAAACGCCATCGAAAAACTGCACGGCCGCAACCTGCCGCGTGACGAAGTGCAGGCCAAAAGCCGCGCCTTCGCGACGGAGCAGATCGCCGGCCAGATGGCCGACTTCAAGCGCCTGGGCGTGCTGGGCGAGTGGGACAACCCATACCGCACCATGGATTTCGGCAACGAAGCCAATGAGATCCGCGCGCTCAAACGCATCATGGAGCGCGGCTTTGTGTACCGCGGCCTGAAGCCGGTTTACTGGTGTTTTGACTGCGGCTCGTCGCTGGCCGAGTTTGAGATTGAATACGCCGACAAGAAGTCGCAGACGCTGGACGTGGGCTTCAAGTGCGCCGAACCGGAAAAGCTGGCGCTGGCTTTCGGCCAGGCCACGCTGAGCAAGGACGCCTTTGCCGTCATCTGGACGACGACCGCCTGGACCATCCCCGCCAACCAGGCGCTGAACCTGAACCCCGAACTCGAATATTCGCTGGTGGACACCGAGCGCGGGCTGCTGATACTGGCATCCGTGCTGGTTGAGAAATGCCTGGAGCGCTTCCAGCTTGAAGGACGCGTGATCGCCGTCACCAAGGGCGAAAACCTCGAGAAGATCAACTTCGAGCATCCGTTTTACGACGTTGATCCCGGCTACCACCGCTTCAGCCCCGTCTTCCTGGCCGACTACGCCACCGCCGAAGACGGCACGGGTATCGTGCACTCGTCGCCTGCCTACGGCGTAGAGGATTTCAACTCCTGCGTGGCCAACGGCATTGCCTATGACGACATCCTCAACCCGGTGCAGGGCAACGGCCGCTATGTGGATGAATTGCCGATGTTCGGCGGCCTCAATATCTGGAAGGCCGCGCCGCTGGTCATCGACAAGCTGCGAGAACACGGCCGCCTCTTTGCCACACAAGACATCCTGCACAGCTACCCGCACTGCTGGCGCCACAAGACGCCGGTGATCTACCGCGCGGCGGCCCAGTGGTTTGTGCGCATGGACGAAGGCGAAGGCGTTTTCACCAAAGACAAGGCGCCGCAAACCCTGCGCAAGCTCGCGCTGGCGGCCATCGAAGAAACCAGCTTCTACCCCGAAAACGGCAAAGTCCGCCTGCGCGACATGATCGCCGGCCGGCCCGACTGGTGCATCAGCCGCCAGCGCAACTGGGGCGTGCCGCTGCCCTTCTTTATCCACACCGCCACCGGCGAGCTGCACCCGCGCACCATGGAAATCATGGAGCAGGCTGCCCGCATGGTGGAAGCCGGCGGCATCGAAGCCTGGAGCAAGGCCACGGCCGAATCCATCATCGGCGCGGACGCCCCTGACTACATCAAGAGCACCGACATCCTCGACGTGTGGTTTGACTCGGGCACCACGCACGACCACGTGCTGCGCCACAGCCACGCCAAGCAATCGACCTGGCCGGCCGACCTGTACCTGGAAGGCCACGACCAGCACCGCGGCTGGTTCCATTCGTCGCTGCTCACCGCCTGCGCGATGTACGACCATGCGCCTTACAAGGGCCTGCTCACGCACGGCTTCACCGTGGACGGCAAAGGCCGCAAGATGAGCAAGAGCGAAGGCAATGTCGTAGTGCCGCAAGAGGTGAGCGACAAGCTGGGCGCCGAGATCATCCGTCTCTGGTGTGCCTCGACCGATTATTCGGGCGACCTGGGCATCGACGACAAGATTCTGGCCCGCGTGGTGGATGCCTACCGCCGCATCCGCAATACGCTGCGCTTCCTGATGGCCAACGTCAGCGACTTCGACCCGGACAAAGACGCCGTACCGTTTGACCAGATGCTGGAAATCGACCGCTACGCGCTGAGCCGCGCGTCGCAGCTGCAGGCCGACATCCTGGCGCACTACGAGGTATATGAATTTCACCCGGTGGTCTCCAAGCTGCAGATCTATTGCAGCGAAGACTTGGGCTCCTTCTACCTCGACATCCTGAAAGACCGGCTCTACACCACTGGCCCCAAATCACTGGCCCGCCGCAGCGCGCAGACCGCGCTCTGGCAGATCACACATGCGATGCTGCGCTGGATGGCGCCTTTCCTCAGCTTCACGGCGGAAGAGGCCTGGAAAGTGTTCGGCTCGTCCGAGTCGATCTTCATGGAGACCTATGCCGAGTTTCCCGCACCCGACGCGGCGCTGCTGGCCAAGTGGTCGCGCATCCGCGAGCTGCGCGACGCGGTGAACAAAGACATCGAGGCCCTGCGCGCCGACGGCAAGGTCGGCTCGTCGCTGCAGGCCAACGTGGCGCTGGAAGTGGCCGCCGAAGACCACGCGCTGCTGGCTTCTTTGGGCGAAGACCTGAAGTTCGTCTTCATCACGTCTGCTATTGATTTAGTAGCTGCAAGTTCAATTGCAACGCGGGTTACAGCCAGTTCCGACACCAAATGCGACCGCTGCTGGCACTACCGCACCGACGTGGGTCACGATCCGGCCCACCCGACCATCTGCGGCCGCTGCACCAGCAACCTGTTCGGCACGGGTGAAGACCGGAAATTCGCGTAATGGCAAGAACCACCTTCACCCAATCCTCCAACTCCGTGCTGCCCTGGCTGGGCCTGGCGCTGATCCTGCTGATTGCCGACCAGTTCACCAAGGTGCTGATCCTGGGCTACTACAGCCTGGGCGACTCGACCTATGTGACCAGCTTCTTTAACGTCGTTCGGGTCCACAACACCGGCGCGGCGTTTTCTTTTCTGGCGTCGGCGTCGGGCTGGCAGCGCTGGTTCTTCACGGCCATCGGCATCGCGGCGGCGCTTTTCATCCTGTGGCTGCTGCGCTCGCACTCGGGGCAAAAGCTGTTTTCCTTCGCCCTGGCCTGCATTCTGGGCGGCGCGCTGGGCAACGTGATTGACCGCGCCATGCACGGCTACGTGGTGGATTTCCTGCAATTCCACTGGGCGAGCTGGTACTTTCCCTCGTTCAACATCGCCGATAGCGCCATCACCATCGGTGCGATCTGCCTGATCCTGGACGAGCTGCTCCGCGTGCGCCGAACCCGCTAGTCAGAGCGGCGCCCCGGGGCAAGGGGCCACTTAAGAGGCCACTTCAGGGGTATAGTGGCCCCTCAAGTTATGAAGCATTTGTTGAATCTTTTGGCGGCCATTGCGCTGCTTGTCTGGGGCACCCACCTTGTTCGTACCGGCATCCTGCGGGTGTTCGGGGCCAATCTGCGCCATGTGCTGGCCGTCAGCATCAGCAACCGGCTCGCGGCCGCCGTCTCGGGCATAGGCGTTACCGCCCTGGTGCAGTCCAGCACCGCCACCTCTCTCATCGTTTCTTCTTTCGTCGGCCAGGGCCTGGTCACGCTGCCACTGGCGCTGGCCGTCATGCTGGGCGCAGACATCGGCACCAGCCTGATGGCGGTGGTGTTTTCCTTTGACCTCTCCTGGCTCTCTCCGCTTTTCATCTTTGTGGGCGTGGTGTTGTTCATCTCGCGGCAAGACACCAATGTCGGCCGCTTTGGCCGTGTGCTGATCGGCCTGGGCCTGATGCTGCTGGCGCTGCGGCTGGTCACTGACTCCACCGCAGTGCTCACACGGGCGCCGGCGGTCAAGGCGCTGCTCGGCTCGCTCAGCAGCGACCTGCTGCTGGAGATCACCGCCGGCGCCTTCCTGGCCGTGGTGTCGTACTCGAGCCTTGCGATCGTGCTGCTGACCGCCACGCTGGCCGCTTCAGGCGTCATCCCCATCGATGTGGCGCTGGGCCTGGTGCTGGGCGCCAACCTGGGCAGCGGCCTGCTGGCCGTGCTGACCACGCTGCGCTCACCGGTGGAAGTGCGGCAAGTGCCTCTGGGCAACCTGATGTTCAAGCTGCTGGGCATCGTGATCGCCGCACCTTTCATAGGCCTGTGGCTGCGCCACGTGCGGCCCTACCTGGGCGAGCCGGCCACCGTGGTGGTGCTGTTTCACCTGACCTTCAACGTGCTGGTGGGCGCCGTGTTCATCGGCTGGACGCAGGTGATCGCGCGCTGGGTCGAAAAGCTGTTGCCCAAGCCCGAGAAAAACAAGGCCGGCGGACGGCCGCACCACCTCGATCCCTCCGCCCTGGCCACGCCTTCATTGGCCATCTCTTGCGCCGCGCGCGAAGCATTGCACCAGGCCGACGTGGTGGAAACCATGCTGCTGGGCGTACTGCAGGTCATCCAGAAGAACGATCTCAAGCTGGCCGAAGACCTGCGCAAGATGGACGATGCCGTCGACGAGCTCTATTCGTCGATCAAGTACTACCTGACCAAAATCTCGCGCGAGGCGCTGGCCGAAGAAGAAAGCCGCCGCTGGACGGACATCATCAGCTTCACTATCAACATGGAGCAGATCGGCGACATCATCGAACGCGTGCTGATCGACATTGAAGACAAGAAGATCAAGCCGGGCCGCAATTTCTCCGAAGCCGGCATGGCAGAGATCGTTGAGCTGCACGAGCGCCTGGTAGCCAACCTGCGTCTGGGCATGAGCGTGTTTTTGAACGGCACGGTGCGCGACGCGCAAAAGCTGCTCGAAGAAAAAGCCCGCTTTCGCGACCTGGAGCGGGCTTACGCCACCAGCCACCTGGGCCGGCTGTCGGCCAACACGGTGCAGAGCCTGGAAACGAGTTCGCTGCACATCGATTTGATCAGCGAGCTCAAGCGCATCAATTCGCACATCTGCTCGATCGCCTACCCGATCCTCGACTCGGCCGGGGCGCTGGCACCCAACCGGCTGCGCTCGCCCGCGCTGACCGACCAGGTCTGACGCCGCGGCAACTGCAGCTGCCGGCTTACGGCAGGCCCATGGCGTCCGAGAGAATCAGCGCCGCCTCGGTCGTGAACTCACCCCGCTGCAGCGCAGCCAGCAGTTCTTCGGCGCCCATGAGGCGGAACTGCTCAACCTCACCATCCTGGTTGTCGGGCGCCATCCCCTCGGGCACAGTGCACACATACCAGTCGATGTCTTCCACCACATAACCCGCGCCCTTGCCATCGGTGGCCGGGCGCCGCGTCGTCAGGCGCCCGCCGTAGCGCATGCCCTGCAGCTCGGCCACATGCAGGCCGGCTTCTTCCCAGGTCTCACGCGCCAGTGCCGTTTCCACCGTATCCCCAGCCGACACCATGCCGCCCATCAGCGTATCCCACAGGCCCGGGTCGTTGGATTTGTTGAAGGCGCGCTGCTGCACCCAGAAGCGGCCATCGGGCGCCTGGCCGACCAGGTGCACCGCCAGCGTGGTGATGCCCAGCGGCCGCACCGCCGCGCGCTCCACCGTGCCTTTGCGGTGGCCGAACTGGTCGGGCACGGCGAGTTGCTCATTGCGCCATGCGCCGGCCAGACCGGCCTCATGCAGCGCCGCGGCGATCTGGTTCAGGCTGGTCGTCACGTCACCCATCAGGCGCCAGCCCAACCGCTCCGGGCGCTCCTCTTTTAATAGCGGGTGGTGCACGTCCGCCAAGGGCTGGAGGGCAATTTGATGCAAAAAATCAGGCTCGACCGAACCGATGACGGATTCACCTGCCCATAGCGGCACGCGGGGACGAAGCGGCGGCACGATAGCGCCGGCGCGCAACGCTTGCAACCACTGGGGGTTGTAAATGGGAGGCTTCATGGGGCGTCCTAGTGGCCTGAGCTTAGGGTGGGTGTCAGTTTACATTCGCTGCCCTTGCTGCGGGGGTGTTCTCTGCTGAGGCTGCTGGCCGGGGGTTGCCCGGCGGCAACTCACTTTCTCTTGCTTCGCCAAGAGAAAGTAAGCAAAGAGAAGGCGACCCTACTTGCTGCGTCCCTTCGCTTCGCTGCGGGCAACCTGCGGTGCTCGGTCCAGCCGGGGTCTCATGCAAACTCGCTTCGCTCAGACATGCATGAGCCCTGATCCGTCTGGCCCTGCGCTCCTCGGCGCATCCAGAAGGGGTGGGGAAGTAATACCAGATACCCAACAACCGAAGACAGAATCCCGAATACCTGAAGAAACAAGGACTCGCCACGGCGAGTCCTTGTTGGCATTTGTATTGGTTTCGGTATTCGGTCCCCGCTCCCGATTGGCCCTTGTGGATGCGCCGAGGAGCGGAGGTTCAGGCGGATCAGGGCCGGCACTTGTCTGAGCGAAGCGAGTTTGTGCCGGACCCCGCCTGGACCGAGCACCGCAGGTTGCCCCGTAGCGCAGCGCAGGGGACGCAGGAACCAGGGTCGCCTTTTCTTTGGTGACTTTCTTTTGGCGAAGCAAAAGAAAGTTACTTGCCGCCGGGCAACCCCCGGCCAGCAAGCCTCAACAGAGAGCGCTCAAGCCGGAGCAAGACCCGGCCTAACCCCGCTTGGGAATCACCAAGCCCTTCACCACCGCAGGCCGCGCCACAAAAGCCTCAAGCACGCGCTTGACGTTGGTAAAGTTGCCGAACTCAACAAGCTCGCCCGCTTCATAAAAGCCAACCAAATTGCGCACCCAAGGGAAAGTGGCGATGTCAGCAATCGTGTAGTCATCCCCCATGATCCAGTTCCGGCCTTCAAGCCGCTTGTCAAGCACGCCCAGCAGGCGCTTGGACTCAGCCACATAACGATCACGCGGGCGTTTGTCTTCGTACTCTTTGCCGGCAAACTTGTGGAAGAAACCGAGCTGGCCAAACATGGGGCCGATGCCGCCCATCTGGAACATCACCCACTGAATGGTTTCGTAGCGGCCTGCGGCATCCGCGGGGATGAACTTGCCCGTCTTCTCAGCCAGGTAGAGCAAGATGGCGCCGGACTCAAACAGTGCCAGCGGCTGGCCGCCGGGACCGTTCGGGTCAATGATGGCGGGGATCTTGTTGTTGGGGTTGAGCGAGAGGAATGCCGGCGACATCTGGTCGTTGGTTTCAAAGCTCACCAGGTGCGGCTCATAGGCCAGGCCGGCCTCTTCCAGCATGATGGACACCTTGACACCGTTGGGCGTGGGCAGTGAATACAGCTGGATGTGGCCGGGGTTCTGCGCGGGCCATTTCTGGGTGATGGGGAAGTCTTTGGGGAAGGCTTTGGATTGGGTCATGGTGGTGGGGTGAGGGGTGGCAGAGGGAGGTTGACTGGGGGTGAACTGAATTTCAGCGCCAATGTAGCCCAAGCCACCCAATCGTGCGCGCGGCAGGGCATTTACCCGGCCAGGCCCCAGATTCCTGCCCAAACTCATGTCCAATACGGGTATGGAAGCACCACCTGACACCGGCAACACGGCCAACACCGACCAGCGCCTGACCGAGCTTGAAATTAAGGCCAGTTTTACCGAAGACCTGCTGGACCAGCTTGACAAGGTCATCGTGCGCCAGCAGCAGCAAATTGATGCCCTGCTGCGCGAAGTGGCCGAGCTCAAGGCGGCGCCGGTCCGCGACGGCGACATCACCACCACACGCAGCCTGCGCGACGACCTGCCGCCGCACTTCTAGCTTCTGATTTCCGGGCGGGGCCTACCAGAGGTTCTTGCCATCGATCACCGTGACGGGCGCCTCGGCCGCATCAAAACCGTCAAAGAGCCGCGCGTTCACGCCGATGCGCCGGGTCGTTCCGTCCCAGCTGCCGTCCATCTCGAACGCGGGGCTGTCTGAATAAGTAGCCACGCCGCACTCGGCGCAGAAGTGGTGGTCGACCTGCTTGGTTTGCCAGCGGTAGATGGCGTCGCCGTCGGGCGGCGAGGTGACGTGGAACTGCTCGGGCGTGTAGTAGGCCAGCAGCGCGCCGCGCCGGGCGCAAAACGAGCAGGTGCAACGCGTGAGCTGCGCCGGAATGTCGCCGTCGATGCGAAAGGTGTTTTTGCCGCAATGGCAGCTTGCCGTGATGGTCATGCGGGGCTCCTTCATTCAGGCTGACGGGATCGTGGGCATTTGCATGCCCACTGCAGACGCACAAATGCCCGCCGGCAGTCCACGCCGGCGGGCAATCAACAACGCGGTAAAGCGTGTTACATCGCGCTCATCAGCTCCTGCTTGCGCGCGGTGATCTGGTCGCCGAGTTCCGTCATGTCCAGGCTGGTAGCGCGGGCCTTAGGGAAGATTTCGTTTTGCTCTTCCTTGACGTGGTGCTTGACGTATTCGGACATCACCTTGATCTTGGCGTCAAACATCTCGCCGTCAGGCTCCAGGCCTTCGACCTGGGCGATGAGGTCTTTCAGCGTAGCGTGCTCCACAGTAGCTTCCGGAATCAACTCATGATCTTTCAGGGCGGCTTGCACAGCGGGGTAGAAAATTTCTTCCTCTACCTGTGCGTGCACCGTCAGTTCCTTGCAGATTTGTGCCACCAGCTCCTTCTTTTTCGCGGTGGAACGACTTTTCTCGTACTGCTCAAACAGGTCGCTCACCAGCTTGTGGTCGGCCCTGAGCAGAGCGGTGGCTTCCTTGTGGGCGGGCGCTTTGGAGGCGGAATCTCCGCTGGTTGAAATTTTGTTCGCTGTGGGCATGATGTTTCCTTGGGTGAGGTGTCTAAGGTTAAGGGTTGGTTGATTTCGCAGCTGCTCAAAGCAAAGCGGGTTCAAGCAGTCTGCAGGCGCAATTTTTCCGGGCGGCACTACAGCACAGGGTAGGTAAATCCAGTCACGCCTTGTAGGAAATCACGCGACGCCGCAGCCCATCTCGATAAACGCCGAAGGCGACACATCGCACTTGAGCACCCGCTCCATGTAGGCTATGGACTGCTTCTTGTACTCCGCCGATTCAGCGGCGGTGCAGTCGGCCGGCACCTTCAATTGGTACTCGCGCAAAAACCCGTCCATGGCCGTCAGCTGCACGCAGATGTCGGTGGCCAGGCCGGTGATGATGATTTCTTTGGCGTGCATGCGAGACAAGAGCAAGTCCAGCGGCGAGCCGAGGAAAGCCGAGTGCCTGGGCTTGAGGATGGTGAGGTCGCCGCTTTGCGGGCGCAAGAGCCTGGCCATCTGCGCAGAAGCGCCTTTGCCCGCCGCGCAGCGCGCCACCAGGCTTTGAAAGTCCGATTGCCATCCGCCGTAGTTGTCATTGGCATAGATGGCCGGCACGCCCGCTTTGCGCAAGGCGCTTTTCAGCGCCGACGTCGCTTGCGCGGCCTCTACCGCCGTAGCGGCCAGGTCTTCGGCCTGCGGAAAGTCCAGCGGGTTGATGAAGTCGATCAGCAGCAGGACAGTGCGGCTGCGGGGCAGGTCGTCAGCTTGCACGGGGCTTGTCCGCCAGAGGCAAAGACGCGGAAGAAGTTTCTTTCAGGATGCTGATTTTCCCGTCAGCCTCCAGAAATGCGCAGGTCATCTCGGCCTGCCCGCAGTCCGCTTCACGCAGGGCCTGCTCGACATCACACAAGGGGATACGGTGCTGTTTCAGGATGTCACGGAAGATCTCGCCGTTGCGGCCGACCAGCACGGCACGGCCCTCCAGCAGGACTTGTATCTTTGCGCTGCGCGAGGTCGCAAAAGCAATCGCCACATTCAGCGCGACCAGGGTGCCTGCGGCCAGCAGCCCCCCTATGACAGATTCCTCCCCGCCACTCAACCCGGCGGAAACCGACTCGCTGAGCAGCATGACCACCAGCAGGTCAAAGGGCGTGAACTGCCCGACGGTACGCCGCCCCGACAGGCGCACCATGGCCAGCAACGCCACATAGATGATGGCGGCGCGGACCGGCAGTTCCCACCAGGATGCTTGAAGGTCAAACATGGCTTGAATGTCTTGGCGCCAGGCTGCCATGGGCGCCGCTTGTTACGTCTTAGGAATCTAAGGGAAAGAACTGAATGCTAAGGCGGCGAACCCCGACTAAGCTGTAGGACGAAGGCGAGTTATACAGCCAGCAGTTACAAGTCAGTTGCCCAGCCTCTTCAGAAAATCGGCCCAACAGTTCAGTTCGTTAGCAGGTGCACCCCATGCCACTTCCTCCTGATTTCAAGTCATCGGACTTTTCCATCGGCTCCATTTCAGACATGCAGCTGGTGAACCTGGCCAAGCTGGCCGGCGTGATGGAAGCGGGCGATGCCCTCACCCCGCAGTTGCAGGAGTTCACGCTGCTGATCATGGAGAAATGCGCCGACGTGGGCGACAAGTACACCAGCGCCAAGCATGGCCGCACCGCCGGCGACGAGATACGGGCGCTCTTCGGCGTGTATTGACTGCCGCGGCTGCGGACTATCCCGCTTCGACCCGCGCGCAGTAGGCCTCCAGGGTCCGCTTCCACGCGGGCCGGGCCAGACACCGGTCCCGATACGACGCGACGCCCGGATACGGCGCGATCAGTCCCTCGTCTTTGATGCCCGACGAGAGCACGTGCGCCATCAGGATGTCGGCGACACTGAATTCATCGGTCGCGATGAATTCGCGGCCCGCAAGCCAGCGCTCCAGGTTCCCCAGCCGCATGTTCACCCAGCCGGCCAGGAACTCGCGGTGCTTGCCGCAACTGCCATCGGCGGTCCAGTCGAGCACCATCAGGGCCAGCAAGGGCATCTCGATCGAATTCATCGCGGCGAAGCACCAGCGCACCACCTGCGCCTCGCCGGCGAGGTCGCCCGGGATCAGGCGGCCGGACTTCCTGGCCAGGTAAAGGACGATGGCCGCGGACTCGGACACCACCAACCCGTCGTCGTCGATCGCCGGTATCTGTTCGAAAGGGCTGAGCCGGCGATAGGCTTCGGTGTTCAGGTCATGTGCGGGGTGGTCCATGCCGGCGATCTCGAACGGCAGTTGCATCTCTTGCAGCGCCCACAGCACGCGCAGGTCACGGGTGTGGCCGCGCGCGCCGGCGTTGACCTTCGAAAAACCGTAGAGCTTGAGCATGGTGATGTCCCTTTGTTAAAGCCGCAATGCGGTGAACAGTGCCGGCAACAGCACCGGGCCCTAGTGGCCGGCTTGCGCCGCGTCCCCGCTTGCCGCCCGCGCCCCGGCAGCGTCACCCGTGCGCAGCAGCACCGCCCCCAGCACGGCCGCCAGCGCCGCAAACACAGCCCCCACCACAAACGCCATCTGGTAGCCGCCGTTCAGTGCCGTCACCGCATCGGCCCCCGCGCCGGCCAGCGATGACGTGCGCGCCGCCGCCAGACTGGCCAGCACAGCCAGGCCCAGCGCACCGCCCATCATGAAGGAGGTGTTGACCACCCCCGAAGCAATGCCCGATTCGCTCGGGTCCACATCGCTCATGGCGGCCAGCAGCACCGGGTTAAAGGCCATGCCCGCGCCCAGGCCCAGCAGCAGCATGCCGGGCAGCACATCCACCACAAAGCTGCCGCCCACCGGCGCACGCGCAAACAGCGCCAGGCCCACGGCCGCCAGCAGCAGCCCGGCGGCCAGTGGCGCGCGTATGCCAAAGCGCATGACGATCTTGGCCGACAGACCCAGCGAGAACGCGGCCATGATCAGGTTGGCCGGTAAAAACCCCAGTCCCACCTGCATGGCGCTGTAGCCCAGCACCAGCTGCATATACAGCGCCGAGATAAAGAACCAGGCGAACATGGCGGCCGCCCACAGCACACCCACCACATTGGCGGTGGCCACATTGCGCAGGCGGAACATGCCCAGCGGCACCAGCGGCGTCTTTACCTTCGCTTCAATCACGAGAAAGATCGCCATCAGCACGGCAGCCACGCCCAGCAGGCCCAGCGTCTGGCCCGAGAGCCAGCCGGCTTCGTTGCCGTTGACGATGCCGTACACCGCCAACATCAGCGAAGTGGTGACGGTGATGGCGCCCCACACGTCCAGCTTCGCATCGCCGGCCTGGCCCTTGCCGCCGGGCAGCAGCATGACGCACAGCGCAAACACCGCGGCGCCTATGGGCAGGTTGACCAGGAAGATCCAGTGCCAGTTCAACGCATCCGTCAGCACGCCACCGAGCAGCACGCCGATGCTGCCGCCGCCGGCGCAGACAAAACCGTACACGCCCATGGCCTTGGCGCGCTCGGCCGGCTCGGTAAACAGATTCATGATGAGTGAGAGCGAAATCGCCGACACCACTGCGCCCCCCAGACCCTGCACCGCGCGCGCCACCACCAGCAGCGCCTGCGAATTGGCCAGCCCGCAGGCCAGCGACGCCACGGTAAAGAGCGTGAGCCCCGCCAGGAAAAGCCGGCGATGCCCATACAGATCACCCAACCGCCCGCCCAGCAGCAAAAAGCCGCCGAAGGTCAGCATGTAGGCGTTGACCACCCAGACCAGCGAGGTCTCGGTAAAGGCCAGGTCGGTGCGGATGGAAGGCAGGGCCACGTTCACGATGGTGGTGTCGAGCACGATCATCAGCACCCCGAGGCAGAGCACCATCAGGGCCCACCAGCGCTTGCGGCTGTCCATATCTTTTCTCATTTGCGGTTTCTCCTGTTCTTTTTGCTCAGATGAATGAAGGTCTCAATGAATACCTGAAGTTGCATCCGTAGATGACGCAGACAAACGCAGATTAAAGCAGGAGATGGGTCCTGAATATTCCGCCCTGTCCACATATGCCCCCTGCTCAATCCAGCACTGTCCCGCTGGTCAGGTTCACGACAGTGCCCGTCATCGCGCCGGCGCTGGCCGAAGCCATAAAGACCGCCGTATCGGCTACCTGCGCCAGGGTGGGCAGCCGTTGCGTCAACGTGCCTGCGGCGGCACCGGCCAGCCAGTCATCCATGGCCATGCCGGCGCTTTGGGCATTGGACTTGAACACCTCGCCGGTGTAGGAGCCCATGACCACCGCCTCGGGAATAGCGTGCGGCCTGAGGCAGATGACCCGGATACCACTGGACGCCAACTCCGCGGCGAGCAGGCGCGAAAACCATTCCGTGGCCGCGGATGTTACGCCGTTGCCGATGAAGCCGCTGCCCGTCATTTTGGAGCCCGGCGTGGACAGGGTGAGGATGACGCCGGACTTGTTTTTGGCCATGTACCGGGCCACGGCCTGGGCGGTGATGAAGTAGCTGCGCAGGTAGGCGTTGATGGGCAGCACAAAGTCTTCCAGCGCGAGCTGGGCAAAAGGCGTGCCCTGCACGTGCGGAATGCCGATAGCGTTGAGCGCGATGTCGATGCGGCCGGCTTTGGCGGCCACGGCGTCGGCATGCCGGTGCACGGCCTGCTCATCCAGCGCGTCCAGCGGCGTGACTTCGGCAACGCCACCTGCCGCCACGATCTCACGCGCCACTATCTCCAGCCGCGCCGCCGTGCGCCCGGCCAGGAACACACGGGCCCCCTCGCGGGCGAACGCGCGGGCCACAGCGCCGCCGATCGCGCCGCCTGCGCCGTAGATCACCGCGACTTTGTCTTTGAGTTGCATGATCATCTTTCTCACGTGTTTTTCATTTGCTATTGATTTAGTAGCTACTAACCAGTGTATTCATTGGGCTTCAGGCCTTATTTTCTTAAAAAATGAAGTACTGCAGTGAACTCACCAGCGCGCCAGCCACCGCCTGGCAATCGTTCGCGTCCTACAAGGCCAACCGCTTTTGACGGATAGAAGGCCATCACTCTTTTTATTAATTTGATGGGCAGGAAACGTGAGCCGCCGCGCACCGATCCACACCAGTTCATTCTTTGCCAAGGGACTATTTCATGCCGCTGACTCACCTCACCCGCGTGCCACGTCAACTTGCCGGGCTGGGCGCCCTGGCCATCCTGGGCGGCGCCAGCCTGCCAGCGCTGGCCCAGCCCTCGCCCGCGCTGGACCGCGCCAGCTTCTCGATTGGCGCTTTCCATGCAGACCCGACTTTCAACGCCGCGGTCAACACACGCTTCGGACGGCTGGACTCCGGCGACGTGGACCGCAGCAGCGTGACCATGCCGCGCATCAAAGCCGACGTGCTGCTGTTCGACACCCAGGGCCTGTCGTTTGACTACTACCAGTTCAAGCGCGGCTACACGGATTCGCTGGCCAGCAACTTCAATGTGGGCAGCGGCACCGTCACCACCACCGGCAACGCCAACCTGGACGTGAAGATCGACTTCGCCAAGCTGGCCTACAAGTGGTGGTTTGGCTCGGGCAACACCGTGCTGGGGCTGGGCGCGGGCGCCGCCTACTACCGCGCCAACTTCGACCTGAACGCCACGGCGTCCGTCAACGGAAGCACCGGCGCCATCAGCGAAAGCTCCAGCAACGACGCTTTGGCTCCGTTGCTGGAGATAGGCCTCAGGCACGCACTCACGCCCGACTTGCGCCTCTTTGCCGACGCCTCGGGCGTCAAGAAAACCGGCGGCAGCGTGCGCGGCGAAATCTACAACGCCGCCGTAGGGGTGGAATGGTTCCCGGTGAAAAATGTGGGCGTGGTACTGGACTACGGCCTCACCGACATCGACCTGCATCGCGAAGACAGCAACAACGCCCGCTTTCGCGTCAAGCTCAAAGGCCCGTCGGCCTTTCTGAAAGTGCGGTTCTGAATATTGCGGGTTTTGCAAGGTCGGCGGCCTATTGGTTAAGGACGTGCAGGATGTTCCCGTCCGGGTCCTTGAACCAGGCACCCTTGAAGTCGCCGGCCACGTGCACGTCGCCCTCTCGTGTCATGCCAGGCATGTCGTAATGTTCAAACACCACGCCTTTGGACTTGAGCGCTTTCATGATCCCGTCAAACTCGTCGCCCACGGCCCAAGTGGCGGAAGTTGCCTTGTTGGTGCCGGCAAAGGCCGAGACATATACCAGGAGGGTGGCGGTGCCGCTTTGGTAGGTGAGCACTTCCTCTTCGGTGGTTTCAAGGGGCGTGAGGCCCAGTTTCCCTTCGTAGAATTTTTTCGCGGCGGCGAGGTCCTTGACGGCGATGGTCGCCATGGCGTTTCGGTTGGCAAGCATGGTGAGATCCTTTCAAGTGGGTTTTAGCAAAGAGGATGCTTTCAGAGATACCGCGTTTCCGCAGGCGGGCGTTCCCAATGGTTGTCGCGCCCGTCTTCAAACTGGACGGGTGCACCGGCCAGTTCGGCGTCGCTGGCATCCAGGCAGGCGACGTTGACGGCATAGAGTTCGCCGACAGGGCTGTCGGCATGTACATGGCCGAATACTTTCACGCCGCAGCGGCTGCAAAAACTGTGCGTGATCATGCGGCCGCCAAATTCATAGCCCGTCAGCGCATCGCTGCCTTGCAGCAGCCTGAAGGCCTGCGGCGCGACCATGGCTTTCCAGAAGCGTGCCCTTTTGCAGATCGCGCAATTGCAGCGGCTGGTGCCTGCGGCCAGATCAATGTCGCATTCGACGCGCACGGCGCCGCAGTGGCAGGTGGCGATGTAGGTTTTCATCATGGTGTGCGGCCTCAGGCGTTGAACAGTTTGTCGAGCTTGAGGAAGGCGCCGGCCCAGCCCTCGTTGTGGCTGTCGCGCGCGGCTTGGTCGGCAAAGCGCTCGTGCTTGAAGACCAGCTCGGTGCCGCCGCCCGAGGGCTTGAGCGTGATCGTCACCAGCGAGATGCGTTCGGGCGTGCTCTTCCAGCCCCAGTCAAACACCAGCTTGCTATAGAGTTCCACCACCAGGTAAGTGCCTTCCGCGTTGTGGGTCTCCTGGCCGGGCACACCAAACTGGATGTGGTAACGGCCGCCCACGCGCACGTCCAAGTCGGCAATGGTTACTTTGCCGGCTGGGTCGGGGCCGAACCACTGCGCTAGCGCTTGCGGGTCGGTCCACGCGCGCCAGACTTTTTCGGGGGCGACGGGGTAGTACCGGGTGAAGTCGACGGACTGTTTTCCTTGCGAGTGGCCTTGCGTTGTGCTTCTTTCCATGGCGGGTTCAACTCCTCTTGTCGGTAAAGATAACGGCCCAGCGCGTCCAGGCGCGCGGACCAGAATTTCTCGTAACGGGAAAGCCACATGGCGGCCTCCTGCATGGGCTCGGGCGAGATGGCCAGGTTCACCACCCGCCCGTCTTTGGCGCGGGTGACAAGGCCGGCGTCTTCGAGCACACGCAGGTGCTTCATGAAGCCGGGCAAAGACATGCCGTGCGGCTGCGCCAGCTCGCCTACTGAGAGGTTGCCTTGCTCCAGGTCTTGCAGCACCTTGCGGCGGGTCGGGTCTGCGAGCGCGGCAAACACGGCGTTGAGGGTGTCCTCTTCGGCATCGCTTTCAGCGTCATTTTTATACTTAACCATTTGGCTTAGTATTTAGCAAAACAACGCACCTTGTCAACCCGCCACAGCAAGAAAACTGTTTCTTTGTGTTTGAAGCGAACAAGCTGTCCACATGGGTGAAACGCCAACGCGAGCACCCACTTGCCGCCGGCCGCAAGGCTTGCGCCGGTGCCGTGTTCCCGTCATCAAACCGTCTTGAAAAGACCGCGCGCGCGTACCGCAATTAGAGGATGCGGCCCGCTTTGGCGCTGCCTACACTGCCCCACGAATCACCATCAACACCACCTGGGGAGGCGTGCCATGCTGCTGTGCAACTTCAACGTCAACAATCTGTTTGTGCGCTACAAGTTCGGGAAAACCTTTCCCGGCGACCAAAGCGGCAAGAGCGGCGTCACCACACCTAACACTGGTTACCTGCCGCTTTATCAAAAAGGTGCGTTTGAAATTTTCAACGCCGAGCAGCGCAAGCTGGCGGCGCTGGCGATCACGCAAGGGAACACCGTGCTGCCCGATGTGGTGTGCGTGCAGGAGGTCGAAAGCCTGATCGCGTTGCGCGAATTCAATGACCGCTTTCTGGGCGGGGCCTACCCTTATGTGGTGGTGCTTGACTCGCGCGATCTGCGGCAAATCGACGTGGGCATTTTGTCCAAGTACCCCATCGACAGCATCACCACGCATGTGGACGACACCGCGGCCGACAAATACATCTTCAGCCGCGACTGCCTGGAGGTGCGTGTGCGTGTGAAGAAGACGACCTGGGTCACCTTGTTCATCAATCACTTCAAGTCCAAGCTGGCCATGGGCGCCGATGAAGAGGCAAAGGCCAAGGAGCGCGCGAGTGCCAACCTCAAACGCAAGCTGCAGGCCGACACGGTGGCCAAGCTGCTGAAGGAGCGCTTTCCGGGCCCCGAATTCAAGTCAGGCTACTTCGCGGTGCTGGGCGACTTGAACGACACGCCACTGGCGCCCCAGCTGTCAGGCCTGTGCGCGAAAGCCGGCCTGGTCGATGCACTGGCCACACTGGCGCCTGAAGAGCGCTGGACGCACTACTGGAAGGCTAAAAACAGCGTGTCGCAACTGGACCATGTGCTGCTGTCGCCGGCGCTTTCCGGCAAGTTGAAAAAGGACGGCATTTACATTGAGCGCCGCGGCATCGGCTTCCGGTCCGAGTCCAAAAAAGTGGATGGCGGCTATTTGCCCAAGCAGGTTCGTGTCGAGGCGATAGAGGACGACCCGAATCCGGAACACATTGATTTCCAGTTCGGGCGCTTTGACCTGGTCTCCAGCAGCAACGTGGCGTCGGACCATTGCGCCGTTTTCCTCGATTTCAAGCTCTAGGGCAGCAATAGCGCGGAATATCGCGCAAAGAAGTGTGTCCAGCGCCTGCCCGCATGTAAACCGGCGCAACACCCTGCAAGAACACTGGCATTAGGGCCGGGGGTAGCATCCAATGGTGCTTATTGATCACTCTTGCAGGAAGCCCATGAAACAGCCAACGATTAAGACAGCGTCTTCCGCTTTGACCCGCCCCCGCATGCTGATGCTGGGCTCCTTACTCGCCCTGGCCGCCGCAACCGCCTTGCTGGCCATGCAGGCGCAAGCCCAGACCCCGGAGCCGGCCACCGCATCTACCGCGGCCCCTGCCGCTACACCGGCAACACCCACAGTCACCTACTACGACCCCAAGGACCTGGAGCGCGCCTTCAAGTTCATGGACAAGACCGGCGACGGCAAGGTCAGCCGCGACGAGGCATCCAATTTTCGCGGCGTCTCCAAACATTTTGACGAAGCCGATGTCAACAAGGACGGCTTTCTCTCACGTGAAGAGTTCGACAACGCCATGAACCGGAGCAAGCAGCCGTAAGGCATAAGCGTAAAGCGACTCTTCAGCAACACTCATAAAAAAAGCCGTGCGGCTTGTGGCCGCACGGCTTTGCTCCTGTTGCAGTTTCCGCTCAGTTCTTGAGCTTCACATTCCAGAAAAAGGGCCACAGCGCCGGCTGGTAGTTTTCCAGCTTGGTGGATTTGGCTGACAGGCTGTTGAACTTGCCGATGTCGATATAAGGCACCTCGTCATACACCAGCTGCTGCACCTTGCCCCACAGCGGCGCCCGCTTGGCGGGAACCGGCGTCTGGTTGAATTCCAGCAGCGCGGCCTGTTTGCCCGGCGTGTTCCACCAGCCGGGCGCACCGTCGCCCAGCTGCGGCGGCGACAGCATAGGCTCGGGCAGCAGGCCCGAGTGCGTCACGTAAATATCCCAGACGGCCGAGTCGTTGCGGCGCTGCACCAGCGTGGCCCAGTCGACCACCGTCAGCTCGGCCTTGATGCCGGCGCGCTTGAGCTGCTCGGCCATGACCACGGCCATGTTGTAGTGAAAGTCGTACTGGCGGCTCGTCAGGATGCGCACCGTCTCGCCTTTGTAGCCGGCGGCTTCGGCCAGGACCTTGGCCTTGACGGGGTCTCGCTGGTTGTAGTGATCGCCGCCAGCGGCGGAGTAATAAGGCGAGCCCTGCGGGAAGTGATTGGCTTCTGCCTGGAAGAAACGCGTGTCGCCGAAGCCGGCGGCCATCATTTCGCCGGGGCCGATGGCGGTCTGGATCGCCTGGCGCATGCCCTTGTTGGCGTTGATACCTTCACGCGTGTTGAACACCAGGTAAGGAAAGCCGAAGGCCGGCGTGATCACCGCAGTGGCACGGCCGCCGGCTTTCTCCAGGCGGGCCAGCGCGTCGATCGGCAGCAGGTCGGCGAAATGGAACTGGCCGGACATGGCGCCTTCGACGCGCGTGTTGGGCGTGGGCACGGGGATGAAACGCAGCTCTTCAACAAACGCCTCGCGCTTGCCGCCATAGCCGTTGGCCGGCTCCTTGCGCGAGGTGTAGCCGTCAAAGCGCGTCAGTACCACATATTGGTCGGTGCGGCGCTCCTTGAATTTGTAGGGGCCGGTGCCGATGAAGTCGCGCAGCGGAATCTGCACGGCCTCCTTGGCCATGATGGCGGCCATGCCGCTGGGCAGCGCCAGTTGCGCCAGCAGCGGTGCATACGGGCTGCGCAGCGTGAGTTCCACCGTGAGCGGGGCAGTCGACTTGAGGTCGACAATTTCCTTGCCCACGGCCTTGCCGCGCGGCGCTTCCTTGATCCAGCGCTTGAGGCTGACGATCACGTCTTCGGCGTCCAGCATGCGGCCCGAATGCAGCTTCACGCCCTTGCGCAGTGTGATGGTGACAAGCTTGCCGTCGGCCGAGAAGCGCGGCATGCCCTCGGCCAGCATGGGCACCACGTTCCATTTGGCGTCAAAGGTGTAGAGCGGCTCATACACGTGCTGCATGATCGTGCCGACCAGGTCGGTGGTGGCCTGCATCGGGTCCAGCGATGGCGGCTCGCCCACCATCGCCAGGTTCAAGGCCGAAGTGGCGGTCTGGGCCTGTGCGGGCATCACGCCTTGCACCAGGGCCATCAGGCCAAAAGCCAGTGCGGAAAGCACGTGGCGGGTTTCTGTGCGGTAAGCCATAAGGCACTCCTATGTGAAAGTAATTTTCAGAATCCGTAGGATATTTGGCTAATTGTCAGATTATGTAAGGGGTTACCCTGAGATGTAAATGCTATTTGTGAAATTAAATTTCCATTTAGCGGAAAACCTGAAGGCCGGGCTGCTGCATGGCCGTCTCCATGCTGGCAGGCGGTTTCCCTGCGCGGCACTATCCCCTAGACTGGCCAGAAGGCCTTCACTCGCCATGCAACGCCCTCCTCACCCCCAACTGGCCGGACTGATCAAGACGGCGTGGTTCAGCGCGCCCGCGCCGGGCGGCTGCGCCCGCGCGCCGGCCCGTGAGCACGTGATGCCTACCGGCCTGATGCACCTGGTGTTTCGGCTGGACGGGCCGGCGGTGCGCATTTTCAAGGACGCGGCGGACACCACCGGCGCGCAACTGGGCCATGCGCTGGTGGGCGGCGCGCGTGCGGGGTTTTATGCCAAAGACATGGCCGAGCCCGTGCATGCGATCGGCATGCAGCTGCTGCCTGGCGCCGCGCAGGCTTTGCTGGGCCTGCCCGCCGACGAGCTGGCAGGCCGGCACGTCCGCCTGGAGGATGTGTGGGGCAGCAGCGCCGGCCTGATGCGGGAGCAACTGCTGGCCGCACCCACGCCGGAGGGCAAGCTGCTCACATTCGAGGCATTGCTGCTGCGGCGGCTGGCGGGCGCATCGGCACACGCGTTGAATCCCGCCATCAAGCGCGCCCTGAGTCAGCTGGACGCGGGCATGCGTGTGGAAGAGGCCGTGGCCCGCAGCGGCTACAGCCACCGGCAGTTCATCCGGCTGTTTTCACAAGCGGTGGGCCTGCCGCCCAAGCTGTACGGCCGTGTGCAGCGATTTCAAAAGGCGCTGGGCCTCATGCAAGCGATGCAAGTGACACAGGCTGCGCGCGGCGGCGCACCGCTGAGCCTGGCGCTGGTGGCGATGGAGGCGGGCTATAGCGACCAGCCGCATTTCAACCGCGAGTTTCGCGAGTTCTCGGGCATGACGCCCGAGCAATACCGGCTGGCAGGGCCGGCGGCGGCCAACCATGTGCCGGTGCCGGCCAGGACCTGAACCCGTTTGTGCAGCCTGAGACAGGGAGCCGCTGCGCCTGGCAGCATGTCAATTTTGTTCAAGACCGTCCGGACCGTGAAGGCTAGACTTTGCGCATTGCCCGCCCATCTTCCACATTCCCCAAGCCAGGAGGCTGTATGGCCATTCACGAACTGTTTGCGTATATCCATGTCAAAAATGCCGAGGCCGCCATCGCGTTTTACCTCTCGGTGTTTGGTGCGACGGAAAAATTCCGCCTGACCGAGCCGAGCGGCCGTATCGGCCATGCCGAGCTGGACTTTGGCGGCGCCACCTTGATGATCTCCGACGAGTATCCCGAGTGCGGGGTGGCCGCGCCCCCGCCCGCCACACCGGCCAACGTGACGCTGCACCTGCATGTCGACGATTGCGATGCGGTGATCGCCCGCGCGGTGAAGGCCGGCGCCACCCCGGAAATGGCCCCGGCCGACCATTTCTACGGTGAACGCTCCGGCAGCTTTCGCGACCCCTTCGGCCACCGCTGGAGCGTCGGGCACAGCATTGAAGAGGTGACGCCCGAAGAAATGCAGCGCCGCTACACGGAAATAATGAACTCGCCGGCAGCCTGATTTGCTATCAAATATATAGCTGCATGCGCATACCAATCATGGGCTGGAGCCCGATTTTGCTTAAAGTTTTCGGTGCAGATTCAAATCCTCGACGGCGGGAAAAACCGGCCCTGCGCCAGTACACGCTGCAGCGTCTCCAGTAGTTCGGTGTTGGAGGTCTTGGCCTTGATCAACACGGCATCGGCCCGCGCGGCCTGCAGGCGGTCGACCTCCAGCGCGGAGAAGATCACCACCGGCGGCGGCCTGTTCAGCGCCTCGATGTCCGCCAGCAGGTCCCAGCCCGAGCCTTCGGGCAAGGTCAGGTCGAGCAGGACGAGGTCAAAGCGCTGCTCGGCCAACCGCGCCCGCCCTTCGGCGAGCGTGCCGGCAAACACAAAGGTCGCGAAGTCCTGCGCAATGGCCGCGGCGATGCGCTGGATATCAGGGTCGTCTTCAACATGCAGGATGACGGGCCGGCTCTCTGCGGCGCCGGCAATGGCACGCCGCACGCCCACCACCAGCAGGTTCTCGTCAATCGGTTTCTCAAGCCAGTCCGACACGGTGAGCGACTGCTCGTTAAAACGCACCCGGCCTTCGGCGGCCGATGCCGAGATCACCACAACAGGCACATCGCGCGTGGGCAGTTGCGCGCGCAGCGCGCGGATCAGCGAAATGCCGTCCTGGCCGGGCAGCTTCAGGTCGACCGTGATGGCGGCGTAGCGCTCGTGCTCCAGCCGCTTCATGGCCTCTTCGGCGCTGTGCACCGTGTCGGGGTCAAACCCGGCATTTTCCAGCATCATGCTGATCAGGCGGGCGATGTCGCGGTCATCCTCGCAGACCAGCACGCGCGGCAAACCGGTATGCATCACCGAGGTCACCGTGGCCGGCGGCTCTTCCCATTCGGGCAGCTCGAAGAAGAAGGTGGTGCCTTCTCCCGTGCGGGTGTCAAAGCCGATGCTGCCGCCCAGGCGCTCAATGATGGCCCGTGAAATATTGAGGCCCAGGCCGGTGCCGCCTTTTTGGCGCGTGTCGGACGAGTCGGCCTGGGAGAACTTCTGGAAGATACGCTTGCGGAATTCTTCGGGAATGCCAGGCCCGCGGTCGCGCACCTCGATGCGCACCTGGTGCACGCTGCGCGAGACATGGATTTCGACGATGCCATCGTTGGGCGAAAACTTCATCGCGTTAGACAGCAAATTGGTGACCACCTGCGTAAGGCGGTCACTGTCGGCACGGACCTGCAGCTGCTCATCGTCGTCGAACAGCAGGGCGAGCTTCACGTTTTTCGCCGCGCCGTAGCCTTCGTTGGCCGCCACCGCCTGCTCCAGCAAGGGCTTGAGCTCCACGGTCTGCAAATCCAGCGTCATCTTGCCGGACTCGATCTTTTCAATGTCCAGAATGTCGTTGATCAGCCGGATCAGGCGCTCGCAATTGCTCTTGGCGATGCCCACCAGCGTCTTGACGGCCTCCGGCAGCTGGCCGGCCACACCGCCGGAGATCAAGCCCAGCGAGCCGCGGATCGAGGTGAGCGGGGTGCGCAGCTCATGGCTGACGGTCGAGACAAACTCGCTTTTCATGCGGTCAATGCGCTTGAGCTCCGTGATGTCGTTGGCGAGGGAATAAAAGCCGACCACCTTGCCTTCGTCGTCGCCGTCGCCGTAGCGCGGGAAATAATTGATCACGTACTCACGCATGTCGCCGCGCGCCGTTTTCTGCGTGCGCTCATAGACCACCGGGTAACCGTTCAGCACTTCTTCGATGCGGGGCCGCGCGATTTCATACATCTCATCGCCCAGGATTTCACGCAGAGGCCTGCCGTCCAGCTCTTCGTGCGACAAGCCGAAAGCCTCTTGATAGGCGCGGTTATAAAAGCGCAGGTTTTGCTCAACGTCGACGTAGGTGATCCAGGCCGGCACGGTGTCGGTGATCTCGCGAAGTTGCGATTCGCTGGTGCGCAAGGCCTCGGTGATCCGGCGCCACTCGGTGGTGTCGCGGCCGGTGCCGCGGTAGCCGGTAAAGCGGCCCATCTCATCAAAGATCGGCACGCCGCTGATGCTGAGATAGCGGATCCGCCCCAGGGTGTCGCGCCGTATGGCTTCAAAATCACGGAAGACCTCGTGCCGCTCCAGCATAGCCCGGTGTTCCGCCCAGTCGCGGTCGCTCATGACATGGTCGAGCTCCCATGGGGTCTTTCCGTAGGCCGTGTGCGTAATGCCGGAGACGTGCGGCGCATCGCCTGAAATCTCGACGAAACGGAAATTCTCGTCCTGCTCCCAAAACCAGTCGGACGACAACGCCGTGAGCGCCCGAAAGCGCTCTTCCCGTTCGCGCAGCACCTGCTCGGTCTGCTTGCGCTCGGTGATGTCCTGGACCTGCGCGATAAAGTGAATCGGCTTCCTGTCTTCGTCGCGCACCAGGGAGCAGCTCATGTAGCCCCACACGGTATGGCCCAGCTTGTGGATGTAGCGCTTTTCGGTGTGAAAGGACTCGATCTCCCCCGCCAGCGCCCTTTTGCGCTGCTCCAGGTCCCACCCGATGTCGTCCGGGTGTGTCAGGTCATAGATGGAGCGCGCCAGCATTTCGGCTTCCGAGTAGCCGAGCATCTGGCAAAAAGCGTTGTTGACCTTGAGCCGCCGCGAGTCGATGCCGATCAGCGTCATGCCGATGGCGGCATGCTCGAACGCATTGCTGAACTGCTGGTCCTTGAGCAGGAAGGCATCGTTGTCGCTGCTGAAGGGGCTGGCAAGCGTTGGCTCAGGCTCCGCCAGCGCCATGCCCAGGTCTTCAAGCGCCTCGTCGCCGAGTGCGACATTGGCCTGGTCGCCCCCGAGCGAGAAGTAGAAGGTGCTGCCTTCCCCCACCGTGGATTGCGCCCAGATCTTGCCGCCATGGCGGGTGATGATGCGCTTGACGGTGGCCAGGCCTATGCCGCTGCCGGTGAATTCTTCAGGGGCATGCAGGCGCTGGAAAGTGCCGAACAGCTTGTCGACGTAGGCCATGTCGAAGCCGGCGCCGTTGTCCCTGACAAAGTACACGGCGGGTGTACCTGCGCCGTCTTGCCGGCCGACGGAAATTTCGGTTCGCGGCTTTTTTGAGCTGAATTTCCAGGCGTTGGCAATCAGGTTTTCCAGGACCTGGACCAGCAGGGCGCGGTCGGCGCGCGCCACCAACCCGGGCTCTACCGTGACGGCGGCATCGCGCGCAGGGTCGGCTTCGGTCAACCTGCGCAAAATGCCGTCGGCCTCGGCGCTGATATCGACCGGCGACCAGATGAGGCTGGTGCGCGAAAGCCGCGCGAGGGACAAAAGCCCGTCCGTGAGTTCGCCCATGCGCCGGACGCTGCTGCGTATGCGAGAGAGGAAATGCTGGGCGCGCTCGTCCGAGCCGGGTGGCAGCGCCCTTTCCAGCAAGACACAAAAACCGTCAATGGTGCTCAGGGGCGTGCGCAGGTCGTGCGCGACGGAGTACGAAAACGCCTCGATTTCCTTGTTGGCCACCTCCAGCTGGGCCGTTCTGCGCGACACGCGGCTTTCCAGGTCGACGTTGAGCCGGACAATTTCAATTTCGGCCTGCTTGCGCTTGCTGATATCGGCAACGGAGGTCACGAAACCGGTCGGGACGTTGGTGACCCCGTCGAACAGGGGCTGCACATTGACCAGGCCCCACATAATGCTGCCGTCGGGCCGCCGGTAGCAGACAAGCGAGTTGTTCTGCGCCTGGCCGGTCTGCTTGGCGATCACGCTGGGCCACTCTTCTTCGGGCATGTGAGTGCCGTCTTCACGCAGCCGCTCCCAGTCCAGCGCGGCCGAGGTCAGCCCCCTGATCTGCGCCAGGCTCTTGCCGAAGATCCGCTCGGCGCTGGCATTGCAGTCGATGATTTTCCCGTCGGCATCGCGCAGCACGACGCCTTCGGCCAGGGCGCCGACCACCGCGCGAAACCGTGCTTCGCTGGTGCGCAAGGCAATTTCGGTCTGCTTGCGCTCGGTGATGTCGGTGCCCACACCGCGATAACCGCTGAACACACCCTGGGTGTCAAACACGGGCTCTCCACTGATGCAAAACACCAGCAGCCTGCCGTCCTTGTGCTGGTGCTCGTATTCGAAGTTGCGGAAAGTCTCGTGCTTCTCCAGTTGCGCGCGGTGCTGCATCCAGGCGGCCCGGTTGCGCGGGTTGCCATCGACCTCCCAGCGGGTTTTGCCGAGATAGTCGTTCACGGACACATTGGCTTGCTCCGTGGCGCCGCCGGAAAGCCGTGTGAAGCGGAACTTGTCATCGAGCTCCCAATACCAGTCGGACGACAGTTGGGTGAGACTGCGAAACCTGGCCTGGCTATGGCGCAGCCGGGTTTCCGCCACCAGGCGCTCAGTAATGTCTTCGGATGTGACGAGGATGTGGGTGACGGCTCCGCTGGCGTCCTTCAGGGGGAGCTTGCGCATGTGCACGCGTATGCGCCCGCGGTCCCTCGCATGCGCGGCCAGGTCGGGAAATTCCTGCATCGCGCCGCTGGCCATCAGCTCCAGGTCAGAGGCGTGCATGCGGTCGGCATCCGGTTTCGGCCAAAGGTCATGGATGGTCCGGCCCATGGCTTCTTCGCGCTGGATTCCGTACAGGTTTTCCGCGGCTTTATTCCACGCCACCACCCTGAAGCCGTCTTGCACAGATTTGAGGTGCACGGCCATCGGAATGTTTTCCACGATGTCGTCGAGGAATTGCGCGGCCTTGCGTTCCTTGTCCTCGGTGCGGCGGCTCGCGGTGATGTCGCGTGTCGTGCCCCGGTAGCCGGTGAATTGCTGGTGCTTGTCGAATACCGGTACGCCGCTGGCGGAAAAGTAATGGGCAATGCCGTCACCCAGCACGCGTATGTATTCGAAGTCGCGGAAAGCCTGCCGCGCGTCAAGCAGCGCGCGGTGGTCTGCCCACGACATACTCAGGGGGAAAGCACCGGGCAACTCCCACCGGGTTTTGCCCAAGGCGCTGTTCAGGTCGGGATCGGCGGCGTCCGATTTGTCGGAGATTTTCTCGGCGGCGAAGACGATGAAGCGGCAGTCGGCGTCCTGCTCCCAGTACCAGTCCGCCGATATCGAGGCCAGGCTGCACAGGCCCTGCACATCACTCTGGAGCGTCTCGACAACACGCTGCTGCTCGGCAAGCTCCTGCTTGAGCTTGTCGTTGGCGGCGGCCAGCGCCAGTGCTTCGGCCCGAAGGCGTTCGTTTGCTTCTGAAAGGCTTTCGTCTCTTTTCACCATGGCTCCTGCATGATGCGCACTGCGCGCGAGGGGGACTGCGGGGACAAGAGCAATCCCGGCAGGCGATGCTCACGAGAGACTGTGATTGATACGCCTGGCGAACAAAAGGTCATGCGCTGCATGGAACTTTCTTTACAAGATGAAGCGTCCATGATCCATTTTTCATGGGCACCCGGCAACGCAAGTGTGTGCCGCAGCAGGGAAATTCGCCATAGGACAACACCCTGTTTTCTTTTGCCCGACTCTTTCGAAAGCGTGCGCTGTATTTGCATACTTAAGACCTCTCTTGAGGTCCCATGAGGTCTCTTGCCCTACATTGCACCTTGCATGGCTGCATGAAGGCATACATCCGTATTCAGCACAAGGGGAAAATTCACCTCCCGCCGCTTCACCCCCGGCGTCACGCAGGCTGCGCGGGATATTCCAGCGCCAGCCCGGCCGCCTGCCAGGCGTCAATGCCGCCATGCAGCGGACGGACATTGCGAAACCCCGCCGCCATGAGCCGCCTGGCCACTTGCGCGGCCGAGGCATCGTTGGGACAGGCGCAGTAAACGACCACGGCGACATCGTGGGGGAGGTCGAGCGTGGCCATTTTGCGGTCGGGGTCTGACCAGAGCAGCGCGCCGGGGATGATGCCGCCGCCTGCGCGGCTGAGCTCGGTGCGCACATCCAGGATCACGGTGGGCTGATTGCCTTGCGTAAGCTGCACCAGCTCTGCGGGTGAAATACGGGCCATGCGCAACTGGCGGTAAAAGCGCTGGCGCTGCCACCACTTGTGCGCCAGAAACAGCGCGAAGGCCACCAGCAGCACCATGAGGCCGATGCGGCCCATCTGCTCGAAGATGGCCAGCACATCCGCCACCGCATCATGAAACACCATGCCGATGGCCAGGCCCACACCGGCGTACAAGGTGGCACCGATCGCGTCAAAAAAGAGGAAGCGGCCGAAGGGCACACCGGTGCGCCCCGCCAACGCCGTAGCCAGCGAGGCAAAGCCCGGGATGAATTTGGCCAGCACCAGCGACCTGACGCCCCATCGCGTGAAGATGGACTCGGTCTGGCGGACGCAGGAGTCGGGCGAAAGCGAAATGCGGCAGAGCGTTTTGAGTACACGGCTGCCGAAGCGGTGGCCAGCCCAGTACCAGATGCTGTCGGCGATCAGGCAGGCCAGCACGGCCGTGAGCAGCAGGCCACCGGCCGAATACTGGCCGTTGAAGCTCAATGCGCCGGTGAGGATCAACACCGGATACGCCGGAATGGGCAGGCCCAGCTGCTCCAGCCCGATGTTCAGGAAGACGGCGGCCAGGCCGTATTGCTCTAGCCACAAGATGATCTGGTTCATGGGCTTCAATGTAGACGGGCGCGGTGCATCGGTAAATGGTCTGGATGCCAATACTGTGTTTCAAAGTCTTGCTCCTTCTCACTCTGGGAGAAGGCGGGGATAGGGAGGTCGATCGACCTGCGCTACCATGAACGCTCCGCCCCCATTTCCCCACCCAGAGAGCGCCCCCTTTGCAATATGTTGTAGCCGTCAGGGCCCTGTGCGAGTTCACGGCCAAGCATGGCGACCTGGACCTGCGTTTTACGCCCTCGCCTTCCGCCCAGGAAGGCATGGCGGGCCACGCGCTGGTCGCGTCGCGGCGCGGCGGCGCTTACCAGTCGGAAGTGAGCCTGGAAGGCGAGTACAAGGCCTTGCGGGTGCGCGGCCGCGCCGACGGCTACGACCCGGAGCAGAACCAGCTCGAAGAAGTCAAAACCTATCGCGGCGACCTGCACAGCATGGCCGACAACCGCCGGCACCTGCACTGGGCGCAGCTGAAGATTTACGGCTGGCTGCTGTGCGCCGAGAAAGGCCTGGCGGACATCAACCTCACGCTGGTCTACTTTGACGTGGCCAGCCTGCAGGAAACGCCGTTGACCGAGCATTTCACGGCCGCATCGCTGAAAGAATATTTTGAAGCGCAATGCGAACGCTTTCTTGCCTGGGCCACGCAAGAGCTGGCGCACCGCCAGGCGCGCGATGCAGCGCTCAATACGCTGGCGTTTCCGCACCCCACCTTCCGCCCGGGCCAGCGCGAACTGGCCGAGGCTGTTTACAAAACCGCGCAGGCCGGCGCCTGCCTGATGGCGCAGGCGCCCACCGGCATCGGCAAGACCATAGGCACGGTGTTTCCACTGCTCAAGGCAGTGCCTAAAAAGCAGCTCGACAAGCTGTTCTTTCTCGCCGCCAAAACACCGGGCCGCCGGCTGGCGCTGGATGCGATGGACCGCATCAAGGCCAGCGCCGCGCCCGGCGCCCTGCCGCTGCGTGTGCTGGAGCTGGTGGCCCGCGACAAGGCCTGCGAGCACCCGGGCAAAGCTTGCCACGGCGATGCCTGCCCGCTGGCCAAAGGCTTTTATGACCGCCTGCCCCAGGCGCGCAGCGCCGCGGTGGCGCATGCGGCCGCAGCAGGCCCGCTGGACAAGGCTGCGCTGCGGGAACTCGCACTGGCGCATCACGTGTGCCCTTATTACCTGAGCCAGGAGCTGGTGACCTGGTCGGACGTGGTGGTGGGCGACTACAACTATTACTTTGACACCAGCGCGCTGCTGCACGGCCAGGCCAGCGGCAACCAGTGGCGCGTGGGCGTGCTGGTGGACGAAGCGCACAACCTGGTCGAGCGCGCGCGCAAGATGTACTCAGCCACGCTGAGCCAGGCGCAACTGCAGCAGGTGCATGCCACCGCGCCGCGGGCGGTGCGCGGCGCGCTGGAGCGGCTCAACCGCGGCCTGCTGGAACTGCAGCAAGAGCAGCAGGCTCGGGGCGAAACCTACCAGGTCCACCCCGAGCTGCCTGTGCCTTTCCTCAAAACCCTGGGCCAGGCGATCACCCAGATCACCGATTTCCTGCTGGCCAACCCGACTCGCATGGACGGCGAGCTGCAGGACTTTTATTTCGAGGCGCTGCACTTTTCGCGCATGGCGGAAGACTTTGGCGAGCATTCGCTGTTCGACGTGACGCTGCAGGCCGAAGCGGGCCGCGATGCACTGGGCCAGGTGCTGGGCCAGCAGCTTGCGGTGCTGAACATCCGCAATGTGGTGCCCGCGCCCTTTTTGGCGCCGCGTTTTGCGGCGGCGCAGTCGACGGCGTTGTTCTCGGCCACGCTGAGCCCGCAGAACTACTACGCCGACACGCTGGGCCTGCCGGCCGGCACAGTGTGGACGGAAGTGCAGTCGCCCTTCCTGGCCGAGCAGTTGCAGGTGTCGGTGGTAAGCGATGTCTCTACGCGCTTTCAGCACCGGGACGATTCGCTCTCGCCCATCGTCGACCTGATGGCGCGGCAGTATGAAAGCCTGCCCGGCAACTACCTGGCTTTTTTGAGCAGCTACGACTACTTGCAAAAGCTCGCCCTGCTCTTTCGCCAGCGTTATCCGCACATCCCGATGTGGGAGCAGACACGCGGCATGGAAGAGACCGCGCGCGACGCTTTCCTGGCGCGCTTTACGTTGCAGTCCCGGGGCATAGGTTTCGCGGTGCTGGGCGGCTCATTTGCCGAAGGCATCGACCTGCCGGGCGACCGGCTGATAGGCGCCTTCATCGCCACGCTGGGACTACCGCAGATGAACCCGGTGAACGAGCAGATCAAGGAGCGCATGGGCGTGAACTTCGGCGTGGACCAAAGCTATGACTACACCTATCTTTACCCAGGCTTGCAAAAAGTGGTGCAGGCGGCCGGGCGGGTGATACGCACCACGTCGGACCGCGGCGTGGTCTATCTCATCGACGACCGGTTCACGCGGCCCGAAATTCAGAGCCTGCTGCCGGGCTGGTGGAAGGTGGCGCGCCTGCGTGCCAGGCGCAAGGAACCGGCAGCCGCACTGTAAGCACCACCCATAAAAAAAGCCCGCGACTGCGGGCTTTTTGCTTTGTGGATTCGTCAGACGCAACAAGCGTTTAAAACACGCCCAGCAGCATCAGGATCAGGATCACGCTGAGGGGGACACCAAGTAGCCAGGCAATGATAGGCATGCTGTTTCTCCTAAGTAGTAGTCGGATTTGAAAGACAACTTCAATGTAGGACGCGCAGCAAGAGGTCGATGCCAGCCTGAAGGCCTGCTCAAAGTAAGGAATGGCTGACGCGGCTGTAGTGGACTGGCCTGCCCGGGCGCAGGCTCAAGGCGCGCGCCGCAGAAAATTTATAGAAATAGGTCTGTAGCCCAATAAATTCATTGGTTTGTAGCTCCTAAAACAATAGCACCAGCTTTCTGAAGAGGACAGCGGCCCGTCAAACCGGTCATTCAGAATATTGCCAGAATCTCATATATTGAGATTTTCGTTTGACAGCACTGGAGGCAAAAGCGAGAGTAGCGGCACTGATTCACACCAAGAGCCGCACCATGGAACCGCAAGCCGCACTGCACTGCATTCACCTTTATTCGCCCCAGCCGCTGGAGCTTGCGCGTTTTTACAGCGGCACTTACGGCCTGTCGATGGAGCCCGTGGCCGGCGGCTACGTGTGCCGCGGCCCGGGGCGCGAGCTTCGGCTGTCGCAAGGTGCGGCCAACCAGCTTTGCTACGCGCACTACGCGCTGGCCAGCGCCGGCGCCTGGCAGGCGTTTGCAGCGCGGGTGCAGGGCCTGCCGCACGAAGCGTTGCCTGGCAATTTCACCGGCAGCGACGCGATTGCGCTAAAAGATCCCGACGGCAATCTGGTGGTGTTCACGCCGTCCGTGCAGTCGTCCTCTACAAGCGCCACTGCATTGCCACCCGCAACACTGCAGCACTTTGCGCTGCGCACGCCCAACCTGCCGGCCATGCTCGCTTTCTACACAGAGCAACTGGGCTTTGTGCTGTCGGATGCGGTGAAGGACCCGGAAGGCGCGCTGCGCGCCTGCTTCTTGCGCACCGACGCGCTGCACCATGCGCTGGCCCTGTTTTTTGCGCCCGCCGCCTGCTTTGACCACCAGTCGTTTGAAGCGCCCGACTGGGCCAGCATGAAGACATGGGGTGACCACATGGCGACTCTGAAAGTGCCCATCGTGTGGGGCATAGGCCGCCACGGACCGGGCAACGACGTGTTTTTCATGGTGCGCGACCCAGACGGCAACCTGGCCGAGATTTCGTCGGAGATCGAGCACTGCGCGCCCGGCCGCCCCGCCGGGACCTGGCCGCACGAAGAGCGCACGCTCAATCTGTGGGGCAAGGCGATCTTGCGCAGCTAAGCCTGCAAACACGGCAGATCACACAAGGACACCATCATGGCAACCACCCACCGCATGTTGCGCATCCTCGGCTTGTTCAACCTGAGCCGGCCGGTCATCACACCGGAATGGCTGATGGAAGAACTCGGCGTGTCGCGCGCGAGTGTCTACCGCGACCTGGGGCAACTGGCGGCTGTGGGCCTGCTGGAGCGCGTGGCCGACCGCGGCTATGTGCTGGGCCCCATGGTGGTCGAACTGGACCGGCAAATCCGCCTGGCCGACCCGCTGCTGCAAGCTGCCGACGAATTGCCCGGCAAACTGGCCGAGCAAACCGGCGGCGCGGTGCTGCTGTGCCGCTTTCACGGCAGCAAGGTGATGTGCATCCACCAGGTGAAGGGCAAGAACCCGGCGCTGTCGGTGAGCTATGAACGCGGCCGCGCCATGCCGCTGTACCGGGGCGCGACCTCCAAAATCATTCTCGCTTACCTGCCGCAAGCGCAGCTCAAGCAGCTGTGGGCGGCCGAGCGCAAAACACTGGTGGCCGCCGGCCTGCCGGACGACTTCACGCAGCTGGGCAAGGCGCTGCGCGCCATCCGCGACGTGGGCCACTGCATCACTGAAGGCGAGGTGGACGCCGACGTTGTGGGCTTTGCGGTCGCGCTGCGCGACGGCGAGCACCTGCTGGGCAGCCTGAGCGTGGTGATGCCCGCCGAAGCGCTCACCGCAGCCTTGCGCAAAACCACGCTGACACGGCTGCAAAGCGCGGCCGGCCGCATTGAAGGCCGGCTGCAGGACCAGCGCGAAAAAGCCCGTGCCACCAAAAAGACAGAAAACCCATGAACGCCCCACTCCCCTTGTCATCTGTGCCTGCGTTATCAGGCGGAACGCACTTTCCCGTTGTGATCGTGGGCGCCGGGCCCACCGGGCTGATGCTGGCCAACCTGCTGGGCATGCAGGGCGTGAACGCGCTGGTGATCGAGCGCAACACCCACACCGTGGGTGAGCCGCGCGCGGTGACGATTGACGACGAGAGCCTGCGCACCGTGCAGGCCACGGGCCTGATCGCCGAGGTGCTGCCGCATGTGGTGCAGGGTTACGGCGTGCATTACTACTCGTGGCGCGGCAAGGAGTTTGCGCGCATCGAGCCGCTTGCGATGGAGTACGGGTTCCCCAAGCGCAACGCCTTTCGCCAGCAAGTGCTGGTGGGCCAGCTGCGCGACGGACTGCAGCGCTTTGCCGGCTCCGCCATCTGGTTTGGGCATGAGCTGGTGAAGTTTCGTGATGAGGGCGATGCGGGCGAAGCCGTGCACCTGGAGCTGCGCCATGAAGGTCAAACCAAACAGATCAGCTGCAACTGGCTGGTGGCCTGCGACGGCGGGCGCAGCAGCGTGCGCGAGCAGCTGGGCATATCGCTCACAGGCAGCACCTATGACGAAAAATGGCTGATCGTGGATCTGCTGGAGCGCACCTCGGCCTTTCGCCACACGCGCACTTACTGCGACCCGGTGCGCCCTGCGATACGCCTGCCCGGACCCAACGGCACGCTGCGCTATGAGTTCATGCTGCATGAAGGCGAGGACCCGGACGAGATGCTGAACGAGGCGCGTGTGCGCAGCTGGATCCATGCGCGCGAGCCAGCTGATGCGCAGCTGACCATCACGCGCAAGGTGGTGTATGCCTTTCATGCGCGGGTGGCCGGGCGGTGGAAATCGGGCCGGGTGTTTCTGGCCGGCGATGCGGCTCACCTGACACCGCCCTTTGCCGGGCAGGGCATGAACAGCGGCGTGCGCGACGCCGCCAACCTGGCCTGGAAGCTGGCAGCCGTGGTGCAGGGCCGGCTGCCGGCGTCCTTGCTGGAAAGTTATGAGCAGGAGCGCAAGCCGCATGCATGGTCGCTGATACAGATGGCTGTGCGCATTGGCGCCTTCATGCAGCCCAAGTCGGCGCTGGCCGCGATGCTGACACAAGGCGCGCTCAAGTTCTTCAGTGTGTTACCGCCGGTGCGCGACTATGTGCTGCAGCTCAGGTTCAAGCCCAAGCCGCGTTTCTTTGAAGGATTTTTTGTGCCGGGCCGCGCCGGCAAAGCGTTGGTTCCCGCCGGGCAGCTGCTGCCGCAGCCTCGCGTGGAACTGCCGGGTGGCGCGCAGGCCGCGCTGGACGATGTGCTCGGCAATGACTTTTCCTTGCTGGCATTGGCCGATGCCGATGGCACCGGTGTCGCCGCCACGCTGGCGGAGCTGGCCGCTACCGGCCTGGCCTGCCGCCCCATCCAGGTGGTGGCGCAGAGCGATGACTTTCTGACGCAGGCGGGACCATCCGCGCTGCGCGATTGCGGCGGCACGCTGGAGGCCATCATCCGCAGCGCCGGCGCGCAAGCCGTACTGCTGCGTCCGGACCGTTATGTGCTGGCCTACCTGTGCCGCGACCAACCAGGTACCCCTTTGCAGTTGCAGCAGTTGCTGCGTCCGCATGCATCCCCCCTCACCAACACCATCCCCAAAGCGGCGTAGACCGCAACTTCTATCCACCCCTGGAGACAACCATGACACCCGTTTTTCACCCCGCTTTCAACCGCCTGCCAGGCCGAAGCCTGGCCGCTGCATTGCTCGCCGCGTTCATCGCCGCCGTGCCCACCGCCCATGCGCAAGACTTCCCGACCAAGCCGGTTCGCGTCGTGACGCCCTTCCCGGCCGGCAGCGGGCCTGAGGTGGCGCTGCGCCTGGTGGCCGACAAATTGTCGAAGCTCTGGGGCAAGCCCGTCATCGTGGACAACCGGCCCGGCGCCAGCGGATTCATTGCGATCGAAGCCATCAAGCGTGCGGCGCCCGACGGGCATGAGCTGCTGCAAATGGACAACGCGCAGATGGCGGCCCAGCCTTTCCTCTTCAAGAAGCTGCCGTATGAGCTGTTGCGCGACTTTGAGCCGGTGACGCCCATCTTGCGCAATTACTTCTTCGTGACGGTGCCGGCGGGCAGCCGCTACAAAACCATGAGCGACCTGACGGCTGCCGCCAAGGCGGGTCCCTTCCAGGTGAATTACGGCTCCTGGTTTGTCGGCAGTCCGGGCCATATCGGGGCTGCCATGCTGGAGACATCTACCGGCACAAAAATGATGCACGTGCCTTACAAGGAAATGTCGCAACTGTATGTGGCCGTGGGCAACCAGGAAGTGGACTGGGCCTTTGGCAGCGCCGCCAGCGCGGGCGCCATGCAGCGTGCCGGCAAGACGCGCTACCTGGCGGTGGCCGCGCCCAAACGCGTGGCGGGTTTTCCGGAGGTGCCGACCGTGGCGGAATCAGGCGGGCCTGCGGGTTTTGAGCTGAGCGCGTGGACGGCCTTGCTGGCACCCAAGGGAACACCCAGGGCCATAGTGGAAAAAATCCAGAAAGACGTGGCCAGCGTGCTGTCGGAGCAGGACGTGAAAGACAAGTACGCCGCGATGTACTACGAGCCCTACTTTCTCAACTCTGAACAATTTTTGCAGCAACTTCGCAGCGACTCGCAACGTTATGGCGACACCATCAAACGCCTGAATATTTCACTCGACTGAGCACCTCCTTTACCTCTTTTTTTTCTCATCTCTGGAAAACTCACCATGAAAATCATCAGCTACCTCCACCAAGGACAACCCGGCTGGGGCATGGCCGCCGACGCCGGCGTGTTGCCGCTGCATTCGGTGCAATACCCGACGCTGCTGAGCGCGCTGCAAGCCGGCAAGCTTGACGAGATCGCCGCTGCGCCTGCCAAGGCAGCTGCGCTACCGTTGGCCGACATCCAGTTCCTGCCGGTGATCACTGCGCCCGGCAAGATCTTTTGCGTCGGCCACAACTACGAGGCGCACCGCATTGAAACCGAACGCGACCCGACCCAGCACCCGCTGCTGTTCATGCGCGTGGCCGAGTCGCAGACGGGGCACCTGGAGCCCATCCTGATCCCGGCAGAGTCAACGATGCTGGACTACGAAGGCGAGATCGCCGTCGTGATCGGCAAGGCGGGCCGGCGCATACGCCAGGCCGAGGCCTGGGACTATGTGGCGGGCTATAGCGCCTACAACGACGGCTCTGTGCGCGACTGGCAAAAGCACACCATCCAGTTCACCGCTGGCAAAAACTTCACCGGCACCGGCGCCTTCGGCCCCTGGATGGTGACGCGCGGCGAGATCACCGACGGTGAAGAACTCACGCTGCAGACCCGCCTGAACGGGCAGGTCATGCAGCAGACCACCACGGCCCTGATGATCTTCAGCATCCCGGTGCTGATCGAATACATCTCGACTTTCACCTCGCTGCAGCCGGGCGATGTGATCGTGACCGGCACGCCGGGCGGTGTGGGCGTGAAGCGCACGCCGCCGGTGTGGATGAAGCCAGGCGACACGGTGGAGATCGAAGTCAGCAAGGTGGGCGTGCTGCGCAACACCATTGCGGCTGACGCCACGCGGTTCTAGAAGATGACGGCCGCTCTTGAGCGCAGCCTGCTGGCTGCCGAAGAAGCCCGGCGGCAGGCCATGCTGGCGGCGGATGTGGCTACGCTGGGCACATTGCTGTCGGATGCGTTGGCTTACACGCATTCCACTGGTGTGACGGACAGCAAGCAAAGTTATCTGCAACTGCTGGCCAGCGGTGCGCTGCGCTATGAAACGCTGGACTTCGCTGAGCCGCGAGCCAGGCTGGTGGGCACGGCGGGCCTGGTCAGTGCCGTGATGTATGCGACCGTGCGCAAGGGCGAGCTGCGGCGGGACATTGCCAGCTCTTACCTGGCGGTGTGGGAGCACACGGCGGCAGGTTGGGTGCTGCAGGCGGTGCAAGCCACCGCACTGCCGGCCAAAGCGGCCTGAACAGCATGACGCCTGACCTGCTACTGATACGTCAACTGGTACTGGCCAACCGCATCCTGTATGCGCGGGGCGTGGTGGACGGCTTCGGGCATGTGAGCGTACGCCGACCGCAGCGTCAAGGCGAGGCGAGCACATTTTTCCTCTCGCGCAGCCGCGCACCTGCGTTGATCAAAGAGGACGACATAGGCTGCTATGGGCTGGACGGCGAGCCGCTGGAGGGCAACCTCGATAAACCTTACCTTGAGCGCTTTATCCATAGCGAGATTTACCGCGCCCGACCCGATGTGATGGCGGTAGTGCACAGTCATTCGCCCAGCGTGATTCCCTTCGGCGTGACGGGCCAGCGGTTAAAACCGGTCTTTCACATGTCGGGGTTTCTGGGCAGCGGCTCGGCGCATTTTGAGATTCGCGACACGGTAAGTGAGAGCGATTTGCTGATACGAAGCCCGGCGCTGGGCAAGGCGCTGGCCGCGTCGCTGGGCGCTTGTGCCTGCGTGTTGATGCGCGGCCATGGCAGTACTGTAGTGGGCGCCTCGCTGGAGCATGCGGTGTACCGCGCGGTTTACACCGAGGTCAACGCCAGGCTGCAGGCCGCGGCCATGGCGCTGGGGCCGCCGACTTATTTGACGCAGGCTGAAGCGGAGCTGGCCGCTGCGGCGAATGACCCGCAAATCCCGCGTGCGTGGGCATTGTGGGAGCACGAGCTGGGCCTGGCGCCCTGATGTGTGTGAGATTCGACAAACGACGAATGGAAAGAAGCAACATGAACTGGAACACCATGAACCTGAAATCACTTCTGAAAACCTGCTGCATCGCGCTGGCTTGCCAGGCCTTTGCGCCGGCTGCACAGGCGCAAACCTGGCCGACCAAATCGGTGCGCATCGTCGTGCCCTACGGCACGGGCGGCGGCGCCGATGTGCTGGCGCGCCAGCTGGGCGCCAGCCTGCAGCAGGCCTGGGGCCAGGGCGTGGCGGTAGAAAACCGCACGGGCGCCTCGGGCAACATCGGCTCGGAGCTGGTGGTGCATTCGCCGGCAGACGGCTACACCCTGCTGCTGCAAAACAGCACCATGGTGGTCAACATGGGCCTGGGCGTCAAACTGAATTACGACCCCGAAAAAGACCTGACGCCCATCATGCTACTGGGCGTCACACCGATCGCGCTGGTGGCTCACCCCAGCCTCAACGTCAAAAACTTCAAGCAACTGCAAGACTACGCCAAGGCCAACCCCGGCAAGCTGAGCTATGGCTCCTGCGGTGTGGGTACACCCATGCACTTCGTAATGGAGCTGGTCAAGCAGAAGACGGCACTGGACGCGGTACACGCCGGCTACAAGGGCTGCGCGCCGGTGGTGACGGACGTGGTGGGCGGCCAGATTCCGCTGGCCATCTTCAGTGCCAACCTGGCCGCACCCTATGCCAAGGCGGGCAGGCTCAATGTGATCGGCGTGGCTAGCCAGAAACGCTATTCGTTGCTGCCCGAGGCCCTGACGCTGGAAGAGCAAGGGCTGAAGCCGCTGGATTTTTCAACCTGGTTCGCCTTGATGGGGCCGGCCAAAATGCCGCCGGCGGTGGTCAGCAAGATCGTGGCGGATGTGCAAAAGGTGCTGGCAGATCCTGCTGTGCAGTCACGCCTGTCGAATGCGGGGGTCGAGCCCTATGCGGGCAATGGCGAGGCGGTGATCAAGCTGATCCGGTCGGACAAGCTGCGGTACGAGCAGTTAGCCAAAGCTGCCAATATCAAGCCTGAGTAAGGAGCTACCCGGGCGCCCGGTTATTGCTGGCTCAACTGCAACGCGCCCAGCATGCGCTGCAGGGGCTGGGTTTCCGGCAGCACGTAGACAATGCTGCGGCTTTTCCCCAGCGCGGGGCCGACCACGGTTTCGTAGAAGCTGACCGGCACCACCACGCAGCCCATGGAAATGCGGTTGTCGTCGGGGGTCTCGGAGGCCAGCCGCTCCGCGCGGCGCTCGGCCGCAGGCGCGGGACGCAGGCGATGGATGGCGAGCTTGGCCGCATAGTCGATCCAGACAATGGCCTCGCCCTGCAGGTTGTGGCCGGGCTCGGAGACAAAGCGGCCCGCAGGCGTGGTGCGTTCATAGTCACGCAAGCTGGCGATGCTGCGCTGCTCCATGCCGGGTGCGGCATGGTCTCCGGGCGCCAGGCCCGTCAATGCGGCTGATGCGCCGCGTAATTGCCCATTGGCCTCAAACACAAAGATTCGTCCGCCTTTTTTATCGACGATCACAAAAGGCAAGCCCTGGTTGTCGTGCAATTCAAGGACCCAGCGCAAGGCCTGGCGAGCATCAGGAGAAGCGGACACCAGCGCCATGCCGGTGGCGGGACTCGCGGCTGTAGTGGTGGTATCGGTGTAAGGCGCAAGGGGCGCTGCGACGGAGAGCAAAGGGCCGGTAGCCAAGACAGCCACTGCTGCGGCTGTACGAGCGATATATGCGTGCAGTCTCTTGCCTTTGAACAACATTCGGGTCCTGTGCGTTGCGCCGTTGGAGTGCGCGAACGCACATAGAAAAAACCGGGTGGTGTCATCTCTTAACGCGCCCGGCCGTCAGTTGCACCATGTTAACGATGCAAGCAATTGTTCTCAACGGAAAAACCCTAAATCAACACGGTCATTTGCTATCTTTTATGTAGCAATAAAACGTTATTCAGCGTGGGCTATCTCTGGAATCAATCGGAACTTTGAGCCATCGCGCAGAACTGTAACAGTCGCGCTGGCCGGGCTTTTTTTGCATGGCAGATGCGAGCGCGCAACAACTGATGCCCTAGGCGGCGCAGCGACAGTTACAAGTTACAACTCAGCCGGAAATCATTCATCTTTCGCCAGGCTGGCCTTGTGGATGGCGTTCCCTTCAGACGGCCCCTCGAAGCCCCGCTTCGCAAGCTGCATCAGCTGCCGCCGGCCCTTTGCATCGGTTGTGCGCCATGCAGCGCGGGCCAACTCGATGAATGCGTTCTCGGCGGGGTTGATGGCGTCGCCGCCGTGGTCTTCATCCAGCCATCCCTTTCGCTTTCCCGACTTGCTCTCGATCTGCGCAGCTGCGGCATCGCCGATGTTCCTCCCGGAACCTTGCGCATCCCCTTTGAACTGGCTCAGGCCGCCGGCGCTCAGGCCGAGTTCTTTCGCAAGCCTGCCCAGCATGCCGACTGGCGACTCACCGGCGGCGAGCTCTCTTTCGCTGTACTCACGAATGATGATCAGCAGGTTGTTGCGCCGGGTACGGTTGATGTTGAAGGAATCCATGTGACGTGATTGCAACAATCAGAATTATTTTTTGCCGGCCGGTTGACGATGACGTAAAAAGATTTTACATTACCTCTCATCGCTGCTTTGGCACCGACTTTTAAATTTACTTTTTAGCTTTTACTTTTAATTCTTTCCACGCACTCATCATGAAACCGATAGCCGTCATCGCAAGACAAAGCACCCCCATTTGGGGCGGTGTTGCTGTGCGTCGCCTTGACGTTCATTTGGGCCAATGTGATGGACAGAGTTCATTTGCATCCTCTATTTCGCGAGCAGCCATGCCCGAGAAAAATGAACACGAGGATTGCACACAACCGGGAGAAGGAGACGCCTGAGCGTACCTTCTGAATCTCTGACACCAGAGGCCCGGTATCCGCAAGGAACCGGGCTTTTTTGTTTTCCCCTGACGGTGATCGTGCCGTCGATGCGCTTCAAGCGCGGGGTTCTTTAAAAATCAGCAGCGGGGCAGCAGCCAATCACTGGATGGCAGCGAGCCCCGCAAAAAATTGCGGACATAGCTCAGTGGGTAGAGCGTGAGCCTTCCAAGCTCAATGTCGTCGGTTCGAAGCCGTCTGTCCGCTCCATTTCGGGTGTGCCTGTTTCACATCACCTGCGCGAACCGGGGAGACGGTTTGGTGGCGTGTGTGCTGGCAACCGGGGTTCATGGCCCCGGGGATGCAGTGCAGTGGGAGATCCCGGTCCGGCTTCATGCCGGCCGCCCGCATGCAGGTACAGCCGAAATGGATTCCGAAATTTTCAGCCCACAGCAGGTCGCCCATTCAACTCGGGACCGTGGGCACCAAAGTATTCGTCACGTTCGTCTAGCTGGCTCAGGACACAAGATTTTCATTCTTGTAGACAGGGGTTCGAATCCCCTACGTGACGCCAATTCAGGTGCGGAAGATCGATGCATTTCGATTGCCGCCAACCAGTAAAGAAGCGCAGTGCCCGAAAGGGCGTAGTGCGGAAACCGGCCTCAAAGATAGGGTGGCACCGGAACTCGTAACCGGAGATTTTTGGAAGATTGGCCGAGGGGTCAAGGCACTCGCTTGCTAAGCGAGAGCTCATGAAGATGGGCTCAAGGGTTCGAATCCCTTATCTTCCGCCATTTTTTTTCACCATTTTTTAGGCCGTTCGCCAAGCCAAGAACCTGTTTACGATCTGCCAATGATTTTCGGTTGCATAGCTCAGTGGAAGAGCAACGGGCTCATAACCCGTCGGTCGTTGGCTCAATCCCAACTGCAACCACCAAAGCACCACGTGCACGTTTTTTTCTCGCGTTAGCTCAGCCCGGATTCAGAGCATCTGCCTACGAAGCAGAGGGTCGGAAGTTCAAATCTTTCACGCGAGGCCATTCAGGTTTTTCTTTTTTTGGTCTGTTAGCTCAGCTGGTAGAGCACTTCCCTGTCCAGGATGTGGTCACGGGTTCAATCCCCGTACAGGCCGCCAGTATTCACGCCGCTAAAGCCCGCCGGCAAGGCTTTCCATGACGGCATTCGGAGCAAGTTTTCAATGGGTGCGTAGCTCAACCAGGCAGAGCAACGGTCTCCAAAACCGAAGGTTGGAAGTTCGATTCTTCCCGCGCTTGCCAATTATTTTCCGGCGGTGTACCCAAGCGGTCGAAGGGGACGGATTGCAAATCCGCTTGCATCAAGCACACGTCAGTTCGAATCTGACCATCGCCTCCAGGGCTTTTTATCAGCGCCTGTAGCTCAGCCGGGATAGAGCGCCGGGTTTCTACTCCGGTGGTCGGCCGTTCGAATCGGTCCAGGCGCGCCACGTTTTCGTATCAACCAACCTCAAGGAGATCGCCATGACAGCCAGAAACACAGCGGCCTCCAAGAGGCCGGCACAGCCCCACAGGCACATTGTTCGCGCCCTGCTGAACAGCCTCATCGCCGCCGCCAGCGGCCGGCACAGCCATGCCCCGCAGAAGCGCAAGCAAGCGCGTGACGACCGCGATCTCGATCAGCGCGTGCGTGAATGCGGTGAGTGGTGACCGACTTCTTTCCCTTCCACGGTAGCTCAGTTGGTAGAGCGCGCGACTGTTAATCGCGTCGTCCCTGGTTCGACTCCAGGCTGTGGAGCCACATCTTTTTTTGCCGCATAGCTCAGGGGTTAGAGCAGTGCCTCGATAAGGCACAGGCCGCTGGTTCGATGCCAGCTGCGACTACCAGTTTTCTTTTTTTTGGTGCAAGTGGCGCAGTTGGCAGCGCAGCGGGATGTGACCCCGCGGGTCACCGGTTCGAGTCCGGTCTTGCACCCCATCTCATTCCCCTGCGGGTATAGCTAGGGCCTGTTAACACTATGTTTGCAAGATGCGTTGCGAGTCAAAAAGGCCTTGAGCAAGGCGCAAAACGCAGGCGGGGTGAACCCCGTCAAGGCTTTGCAACGCCGCGCAAGGCCTTTTTGATCG